>PDWJ01000244.1_pt1 | contig 134069 bp, 110 predicted proteins | sample 1430881 | NCBI WGS metagenome assembly PDWJ01 (sample SAMN01162460, study PRJNA174530) | Oral metagenome, whole genome shotgun sequencing project. | biome: Marine environment; feature: Marine mammal; material: Swab sample of the gingival sulcus; isolation source: swab sample of gingival sulcus... | reverse complement strand
TAAATTTCATCGAGATAACTCGTTATCCCTCTAAAATTGTGCCTCGTATAATTCACGACCATACCGTCTGACGGTGTTCTTATCCCGAATTCACGTTAATACTAGATTCACCTTGCTGGAAAAATCATTCTTCAGGCAGAAACCCCACGTGATTTCTTTTATTTCTTACGTTTGAAAAAGCCACGTGTCTTATCCCACCAACTTTCCTTTGGCTTTTTGCTTCCGTTGATTTGAATGTGCGTCGTTTTTTGTCCATTCATACTTTTTCCTAATTGAATGGTCAACATGCCATTCGTGCACTCTGCGGAAATTGCTTCGTGATCGGTGTCTTCGGGTAAAATAAATGATCGAGAAAAGCGTGTGCTACTGAACTCCGAGAATTGACGCGTTGCATTTCTGTTTTCGGATTGTTTTTCTCCTTGAATACGCAATACATCTCCATTCAGCTGAATGGTGAGGTGTTCTTCGCTCATTCCCGGAACGGCTACTTGCAAGGCATAGTGATCGCCCAAATCCTGAATGTTGGTATCAAAAGAATTGAAGAACCCGTCGTTAATGATGCTTTCTACGGATCGTTCAAAAAGTGGCAAGGTGCGATTAAATCTGATTAAAGTTCCCATATTTCATTTCCTATTGTTTGTTCGATTATCAGAGTAGATCCGATTCCGAACTGGTTCTACTTATTAAAAATGGTGAGTTGAGCGTGTTTGATTCAGACCGATTAAAGCCCAAGCAAACAACTACCGTACTCGATGCATTATCAGCAAGTTGTATTCCATTTGCAGAAAAATGAAACTTTGTCAGCGTAGCTGTAAATGAATGTTAAAAATTGAGGGGTGATATGACAAAAATTCATTATTGAAGTCTTGAAGAGGTGCACTTTTAGCGCCTAGTGTTCTACTCAATACAGGAAATCTATTGGATACAAAAAACGCCAGACCTTTCAATCTGACGTTTTCTTATTTCTTTAGAAATGCTACAGTGCATTATCAATAATTGCCTGTACTACTTCAGGGTTCAGCAATGTTGACGTATCTCCAAGGCTGGATGTTTCGTTACATGCAATTTTTCGCAAGATCCTACGCATGATTTTTCCTGATCGTGTTTTAGGAAGGCCGTGTGTAAATTGAATTTTATCCAGTTTCGCGATTGGTCCGATATGCTCCGTAATGATCTGGTTGATTTCCTTCCGTAGGTTATCATGATCTCTTCCTTCTCCTGTTTCTTTAAGAGTGATGTATCCGTACAATGCATTCCCTTTGATGTCGTGAGGGAAACCAACAATCGCTGATTCCGCCACAGCTGGGTGCTCATTAATCGCATCTTCAATGGGCGCTGTTCCAAGGTTGTGTCCAGAAACAATAATTACATCGTCTACACGTCCTGTAATTCGGTAATATCCAACCGCATCTCGCAACGCACCGTCTCCCGTAAAGTATTTTCCTTCAAACGCGGAGAAGTAGGTTTCTTTGTATCGTTGATGATTGCCCCAGATTGTTCGCGCCATGGAAGGCCACGGATATTTGATGCACAAACGTCCGTCCACTTGATTCCCTGAAATTTCCTTCCCGTTTTCATCCATCAATACAGGTTGAATTCCAGGTAGAGGCAAACTTGCGTAAGTTGGAATGGTTGGAGTAACATACGGAAGTGGTGCAATCATAATTGATCCTGTTTCCGTTTGCCACCACGTATCTGCAATTGGACTCTTCTTCTTCCCAACGTTATCGTTGTACCAGTGCCACGCCTCTTCATTGATAGGTTCTCCCACAGAACCTAATACTTTCAACGAAGAAAGGTCGTATTTATCGACGAATTCGAGATTCTCCTTTGCCAATGCACGAATCGCTGTTGGCGCCGTATAAAATTGAGTCACTTTGTGCTTCTCCACAACTTCCCAGAAACGACCGAAATCGGGATAACTCGGAACTCCTTCGAACATCACTGTTGTAGCTCCATTCGACAAAGGTCCGTAAACGATATAACTGTGTCCAGTAATCCATCCGATATCTGCCGTACACCAATAAATATCGTCGTTTCGGTATTGGAAAACATTTTTAAAAGAGTATGCCGTTTGCACCATGTATCCAGCAGTGGAGTGCACCATTCCTTTTGGCATTCCCGTAGATCCAGATGTGTACAAGATGAATAAAGGATCTTCCGCATCCATCACTTCCACAGGACAGTCAGCCGAAGCGGCATCTAATAAGGGTTGCAACCATTCATCACGATTGTCGACCATATTGATGTCGGAATTGATGCGCTTGGCAACCAACACCGTATTCACACCTGAACAATCCTCCAAAGCTTCATCTACGATGGATTTCAAATCGATGGTTTTCGCACCACGGTACGACCCATCAGACGTGATCACCATTTTACAATCACTATCATTAATTCGCGTAGCGAGTGCCGTTGCTGAGAAGCCAGCAAAAACAACCGAGTGCACCGCTCCAATTCGAGCACAAGCCAAAACTGAAACTGCCAGTTCAGGAATCATTGGTAAGTATATACACACACGATCTCCTTTCTGAACTCCTTTGCTTTTGAGCACATTTGCAAAGCGATTTACACGCTCCGACAACTCATTGTAAGAAATGTGTTGCGCCTCTTCATTCGGATCGTTTGGTTCAAAAAGGATGGCTGTTTTATCTCCTTTTGTTCTTAAATGTCTATCGATACAATTCTCTGTAATATTCAATTTCGCACCTTCGAACCATTTCACTTCGGGTTTACTGAAATCCCAACTAAGGACATTGTCCCAGCGTTTTCTCCAAATAAAATGCTCCTCAGCGATTTCCTCCCAAAAAACTTCTGGTTCCCGAACCGATTTTCGATATACTTTGAAGTATTCCTCTAGGTGCTTGATGTGATAATTACTCATGGTTTTATTCTTTTAACGTTTTAATCAATTTTGTTCAAATAGTTTTTCCAATTCTGGTATAATACTTACGTCATCAATAGTTGAAGGCACTTTGTACACTTCTTTATCGGCAATTTGACGCATTAATTCACGTAATATTTTTCCTGAGCGCGTTTTCGGCAGGCGCTTCACAACACGTACCTCTTTGAACGACGCTACGGGGCCAATTTGCGATCGCACTTCTTGCACAACTTCGCGTTGAAGCTCTTCCGCATCGACCTGATTCATTTCCGACTTCAGCACAACGAGCGCTAGTGGTCTCTGCCCTTTCAAATCGTCATGAACGCCAAAAACAGCACACTCCGCAACATCTTTGTGACTCGAAACAATCTCTTCCATTTCTGCTGTGGACAATCGATGTCCTGCCACATTGATGATGTCGTCTACTCTTCCTGTGATAAATACATACCCATCGCTATCCATGAAACCACCATCGCCAGAAAAGTAGTAACCTGGAAATTTACTGAGGTATGACTGTTTAAATCGCTCAGGATTGCCCCACAAATTAATCAAATTTCCTGGGGGAAGTGGAAGTTTTATCGCTACAAATCCTTCTTCGCCTGCAGCAACATGCTCGCCATTCTCGTTCAACACGTGAATTTCGTACCCACAAACAGGTTTTGTTGCCGACCCTGGTTTAACGGGTAACAATTCCACACCGACCATATTGGACAGCATGGGCCAACCCGATTCCGTTTGCCACCAGTGATCAATAACAGGCACATTTAGGTGCTTTTGAGTCCAGTTTAACGTTGAGATATCGCAGCGTTCCCCCGCCAAAAATTGATATTTCAAGCTTGACAAATCGTACTTCTTAATCATTTCTCCGTTTGGATCTTCCTTACGGATAGCACGAATAGCGGTAGGCGCGGTAAACATTACATTCACTTTGTGTTCCGAAATTACTCGCCAAAAGGTTGAAGCATCTGGCGTTTTGATCGGCTTTCCTTCAAACAGAATTGTTGTGTTTCGATTGAGTAGCGACGCATACACAATGTAACTATGTCCTACAACCCAACCCACATCACTGGCTGCCCAATAAACTTCGCCTTCTTCAACACCGTACACATATTTCATACTGAATTTGAGTGCTGTTGCGTATCCACCGGTATCTCGAACAATTCCTTTTGGCGTTCCTGTTGTTCCAGATGTATACAATATATAAGAAGGATCTGTGGACTTGAGTGACACAGGCGGAACAATATCCGCTGATTTTTGTACGTCCTCAAAAAGAACATCTCGACCCGACAATTCAAACTCAACCCCTAATTTTCGATCAAACACAATGACTTTTTCTGGTTTTGATTGTGCCAATTCGATTGCTTCATCCACATATGGTTTGTATGGAATAATTCGATCAATCTCAATCCCGTTTGAAGCTGTGATAACCACTTTTGGGTTACAATCATCTATTCGAATGGCTAACTCGTGCGGTGCAAAACCTCCAAATACAACGGAGTGAATGGCGCCAATTCGGGCACAAGCAAGCATTGCGTAGAGCGCCTGAGGAATCATCGGCATGTAAATAATGACAGTATCCCCTTTTTTCACGCCCATTTTCATCAAGCCACCGGCAAGGGTTCCCACTTGCTTCAATAATTCGTTGTAGGTAATGTGCTGTTTGGTATTGGTAACAGGAGAGTCATAAATGACAGCATTCTGATGTCCGTATCCGTCTTCGATGTGCTTATCGATGCAGAGATAACTCAAGTTGAGCTCTCCATCCTCAAACCAATTATACCACTCTTGAGAGGGCGAAACAATTGACGTTGGTTGTTTGAACCATTTCAATTGATCTGCTTGTTGTTTCCAAAACCCTTCGGGGTTCGCGATGCTTTCTTGGTAGAATTTGGCGTAATTCATAAGTTATTGTTTTTTCGATTTGAATAGCCCGAACCAATTTGGATTCAACACCTTTGCTTTGATCATCACCCAGATAAAGAAAACAAAGACGAAACCGACCATTAGCGAAGCTGTTGTTGACAGCAGTACTTCATTTTCCAACTTGAACCGAAGGTACAAAGTCGCTATGGCGTAAATCAAGATAAAAACATCTGATACCAAGGGGGATAAACTAAATCTCATACTTCATTATTTTAATAAATGCTGACCCGACAATTAGCTGCGCACTAGAAGTCAGTCAGGCCAGCATTTCCGTTATTTCTGTTGTTATTCTCTTCACTGAAAATGGTTTTGTTAGGTATTTATCTACCCCGAGTTCCATTCCTTTTTCAATGTCGCTTGCTTTGCTCTTTGCTGTAAGGAACACCACCTTCACATCTTTGAGCGCTTTGTTGTTTTTAATCCATTTTAATGTTTGATACCCATCCACTTGAGGCATCATAATATCTAATATCACAGCATCTGGAACGGTGTATTCCAAAATTTCCAATGCTTCTCCTCCATCCCGTGCAATGAACACTTCAAATCCTTTCTTTTTGAAGGCGTACTCGAGTGTCATTACAATATTCGGTTCATCATCTACAATTAGTATTTTGTTTGTCATTCTTTTGGTTGTATTGGTATTTCAAATGTGAATTTAGCTCCACTATTCTGTTCGTTTTCTACGCTAATTTTTCCGCCATGGCTTGTAATGATTCTGTGCGAGATCGCTAATCCGAGACCACTACCTTCTGGCTTGATCGTGTTTTGATTTTTTGATTGATAGAATTTATCAAATACGTATTCAATATCTTCTTCGGGCACTCCCAAACCGTTGTCTGAGACACTCACTCGTAATTTTCCGTCGAAAATTTGGTGATCGATTTCAATGACTCCTTCTGATTTATCGCAAAATTTGATCGCATTCGACAATAGATTTGTGACTACTTGGATGATTCGATCTTCATCGTAAACAGCAAAAGCATCGCCTTTCGAGTTAACATGAATCATGACCCGTGCGTTGGATGCTACTGGATTGAAAGAAGTGAGAACACCATCTAATGTCTCTGAGAAATTATGCATTCCTCTGGTGAGTTCGTGCCTTCCTTCCGACAGCTTTTCAAAGTCGAGAATGTTCTGAATCAGTCGTGTGAAACGATCCGAATCGTTCAAAATATTTTTGAGGAACTGCTCTTTCATCTCACTCGGCATATCATCGCCGTCATCGAGTAATATCTCTGCTGCGCCACGAATTCCTGTAATGGGTGTTTTGAGCTCGTGCGCTACGGTATCTAAAAACTCATCTTTTTGCTTGTCTTTTACGATCAATTCCTCGTTTGCATCCTGCAACTGTCCTGCTAACTTGGATAGTTCGTTTGATTTTTCCTTTAAAAGCTTGTTTCTGGCAATGTTTTCTTTTGATTCCTCCAAAATCTCTAACACTTCGACCAAGCTCACTTTATCCTCTTTTACAACGCTTGAAATCAAAATTTTCGCTGATGCCCCACCAATTGTACCCGTTAGCAACTTCTCGGAAAAGTTGATGAGTCGAGCATCGGCTATTTTCGTGTCGGGAGAGAGATCGTACTTTTTGAAGAACAGTTGCAATGCTCTTTCGGATTGCGTTACTCCTAAAAATTTTATCAAAACCTCTTTGATATCATCAACGTAGGCTTCACCTTTCCAGACGAAAGCACTATCATCCAACTCGGCAGAAGCCTTCACATTCACAAACATTTCGGCATAGTTCCTTTCCCGATAATTTCCTTTTGTTGAAACCGACACCCACACATACGTAAAAGTGTTCAATAGCAAACTCCAGAAGAAAGCATGAGAAGGAGGCGAAAGAAAATCAATTCCGAAAAGGGCGTAAGGTTTTAATGAGTTGTTTCCGAATAAACCTTCCTGAATAAAACTGTCTGAAGCACCATAGGCTTGCATTCCAAACGGAATAATGAGTGTGTAGGTAATTACCAAAAAACCAACGATAATTCCCGCTAGTGTTCCTTTGGACGAACCTCTATTCCAGAATAAGCCCAAGAAAAAGGATGGAGCCAGCAGTGCAATGATCACAAAGGAAATGAGACCTATGGAATCGAGCGACATTTGTACCGAAAAATTGGCGTAAATGATGTATGCTAAAATGATGATCGAGAAGATCGACACGCGACGAATTGTGATGATATGACTGGCATTTTTTTCAGGATCACTCTTCACGAACTTCGATAGAAACCCGTAGGGGATAATCAAATTATTACTCACCATATTCGACAGTGCAATTGTGGAAATAACAACCATGGAAATGACGGCTGAAAATCCACCTAAAAACACAAGCAAAGCCATAAATGAATTGCCATTTTCAAGCGGAAGAAGCAAGGTGTAATAATCAGGGTTTACAGAATCATCGAAGGTGACTTTTCCTCCCCAGGCGATAAAAATCACAAATACATTAAACAACAATAAATACAGCGGGAACAACCAAATTGCTTTCTTGATATGCTTCTCTCGGTTATTTTCTACTACTGAAACTTGAAACTGTCTCGGCAATAAGAAAATGGCAAAAAAGGACAACAGAATGAGAAAGAACCAATCGAGTCCGTTCGTGTCGCCAAACCCTATTAGCTTTTCAAAATCGGAACTTGTCGTGATTCGCTCGTAAATATCGGTTGTGCCATCAAACAAAAAGAATGTGACATAGATTCCAATGGCAAGAAAAAATACCAATTTCATGATTGATTCGAAAGCTACCGAAGCAATAATTCCACGGTTCTTTGTTGTCGCATCGGATTTCTGCGTACTGAAAAACGTCACAAACACGGCCAAAATCAGGGCAATGTACAACGTAGAATCCTTCAATACGTGGGTTGAATCAAATTCGGATTGAGCCGTCATCACCTGAAAAGATTCAGAAATTGCTTTTAACTGCAACGACAAATAAGGAACTGTTGCGAGCAGGCAAACGATGGTAACCACTGCGCCCAACAGTCTATTTCGTCCATATCTCAACGAGATAAAATCAGCAATGGAAGCGATGTTGTGTTGCTTTGCAATTCGAAGAATCTTACGCATCAGTACAATCCAAAGCGGAATAGCAATAACAGGTCCGAGATAAATCGGTAAAAACTTCATTCCCGATTCTGCTGCTGTTCCCACACTTCCGTAATAAGTCCACGCGGTACAATAAACAGCTAAAGAAAGTGTATAGACGTATGGATTGTTCACCCATTTGCTACGGTTGTTTTTGTTTCCCCAAAAAGCAATGTAGAAAAGCACGCCAAGGTAGGCCAATATTATGATGATCAATACGTAATCACTCATAGTATCGGGTTAAAACAATGTACGAAATGATGGTTGCGAACAACCACACGGAGAAGATTGAAAAGTAAAACACCGGAAAACCAAGAATTGCATCTTCCTTATCAAAAAGAAGTACAAGCGGCACATTGAACAGCAGCAATAAGCTTACTGAAAGTAGCACGAGTTTTTGTTGATGTCTTTTTTTCATTTTAGCATCGTAAAAAGCAGCAGCAAGAGTCAACCCGCTGCTGCCTGTTCTCATTTTAATGTCCTTGAGCAGCTTCTCCTGCACCACTCGGGATTCGTATATTTTCTACAATTTCCTGAACATCCTTGGGTGGAGCTGGTGTCAAACGTGAAACCACAATCGACACTGTGAAATTGATCAGCATGGCTATCGTTCCGAAACCTTCGGGAGATGTCCCAAACCACCACTCGCTTTCAGGAAGTGGATCCATCACACCAATCAACCCAGTTTTGTACACAATCATGTAGTACAACATTATCACAATTCCGACGACCATTCCAGATATTGCTCCTTGTTTGTTCATGCGTTTATCGAAAATACCCAAAATAATGGCAGGGAAGAACGATGCTGCCGCAAGACCAAACGCCAGGGCGACGACGGCTGCCACAAATCCTGGAGGATAAATTCCAAACAATCCAGCCACGATGATTGCTACCACAATGGCAATACGTGCCACTCTTAACTCTCCTTTATCCGAAATATCTGGCTTGATTTGCTTCTTGATTAAATCGTGCGAAACAGATGTTGAAATCACCAACAGCAATCCAGCTGCGGTAGAAAGTGCTGCTGCCAATCCTCCTGCCGCCACTAAGGCAATTACCCAGTTCGGCAAGTTGGCAATTTCAGGATTCGCTAGCACCATGATATCTCGATCGACATATAATTCATTTGCTTCTGGCCCAGGATTCGAAATTGTTCGTTCTCCGTGTAAGCCTCGTTGCTCAGTGAAAATCGGTTTTTTTCCATCCAATGCAGCACCTGCTACGTATTGAATTTTTCCGTCTCCGTTTTTATCACTCCAAGCAATCAGACCTGTATTTTCCCAGTTTCTGAACCAGTCTGGCATTTCAGCGTAGCTTTTATCCGTTACCGTTTCGATGAGATTTGTTCGTGCAAATACCGATACAGCAGGAGCTGCAGTGTAGAGAATCGCGATAAACAACAAAGCCAAACCTGCCGATTTACGTGCATCTTTCACTTTAGGCACGGTAAAGAATCGAACAATTACGTGAGGTAATCCCGCTGTTCCAACCATCAAAGCAACGGTAATTGCAAACACATCCCATGTTGATTTCGACCCGCTCGTGTATTCTTTAAATCCAAGTTCGGTATGCAAAGCGTCGAGTTTATCGAGCAGATATACTCCTTCTTCCACTTCGCCTCCCATTCCCATTTGCGGAATTGGATTTCCAGTCATTTGAAAGGAGATGAAAATAGCGGGCACCATGAAGGCAAAAATCAATACGCAGTACTGAACCACCTGTGTGTAGGTAATTCCTTTCATCCCACCTAAAAAAGCAAACACCAGTACCACCGACATTCCAATGATAACACCTACGGTGATGTCTACTTCCAGAAATTGGGAGAACACAATTCCAACACCTCTCATCTGTCCCGCTACGTACGTAAATGAAACAATCAAGGCACAAATTACAGCAACTGTTCGCGCCGTATTTGAGTAATAACGATCTCCAATAAAATCAGGAACGGTGAACTTTCCAAATTTTCGGAGATACGGTGCCAATAGTAATGCTAGGAGAACATATCCTCCTGTCCATCCCATCAAATACACCGAACCATCATATCCGATGAATGAAATAATCCCTGCCATCGAAATAAATGATGCAGCACTCATCCAATCGGCAGCTGTTGCCATTCCGTTTGCCAATGGCGAAACTCCACCACCAGCAACATAGAAATCCTTTGTTGAACCAGCTCGGGCCCAAATGGCGATTCCAAAGTAGAGGGCAAACGTTAGCCCTACCAGTATCCATGTCCATACTTCTACACTCATAATAATTTGTTTAATGTTTTATGTTGATTCAATCCTTGTACTGATTGAATTATTCGTCGTAACCATATTTCTTATCTAGCTTGTTCATGATTCTCATGTATACAAAAATGAGTATCACAAAGACATAGATAGACCCTTGCTGGGCGAACCAAAATCCAAGTTTGAATCCTCCTAATCGGAATTGATTCAATTCATCTTTCAACAAGATTCCGAAGACACACGACACTGTGAACCAGATCGTAAGTAGAATCGTCAAATACTTCAGATTCTCTCTCCAGTATGCTTTTGCTTTCTTTTTATCGTCTAAGTTTTTCATAATTTCAGTTTATAGGAATATCATGGCTTGTACCGAAACAGTATTGCTTTGTACAGTTCCGAAAGTTTCGTTTTTGAAGTCGAGCGTTAACTTGGAATGATGTCCCGTGAAATAGGCGTTAATTCCTGCTCCGATTACATTTCTAGTATCTGATGTGACATCGTAATTATTGTTCGCAAACGAAACATAAGGTTGAAATCGTGTTTTTGAAAGATCACCTGGAATTACATATCCTACATGGGAGTAGATCATATTTCCAGAACCATAAGCGCTAAACAAATAATCGCGTCCGTAATCGTTATACTGATACTTGGCATATGCTGTAATTGCGCCGTTTTTCTCTCCAATGGGCAATTCTAGAAAAGCATCTCCGGCGAATAACAATACGTTCTCCCCCGACATTCCACCGAGTGTATCTGTTGACACCACAGAACCGTTTGGATGCGCAAAAAAGCCTGCCCCAATATTGAACACTTTCTTCATTCCTAAATACGTTCCCACTTTGTAAGGCAAGAAGTTCGATTCTTTGTCCAAAAAATGATAATCGAAATAACCCGCATAGGTAAACGCTGTCGTTTTGGAGCCGAGCAATCGCTTGCCACCATATACTGCGGAGCCATCCACTTGAGGATTTCGCCCATCAAGGCCATTCGTAACGGCGTCATTGATCGCTACGCGATATTGCAGTCTCCCGATTGATCCTTTTCCGAAGACGCCTAGATGTCGGGCAAACTGATCAGACAAACCAATTGTCGACCACGACTGACGGTTATTGTCCATCGTCATCATGTTCAATGTACTTTGATTGTTGAGTCGCGAAATGCCATTGAAGTAATGAAGTCCGCCTCCTACGGAATGATTTCCTCCAAGATTATACTGTACCCAGGCTCCGTGCAGGAATAACTGAGAACCACTTCCCTTACCTGTTGGGCTGAGCGTACCTGCATCCAAACTGTTTAATCCGAAGTGGGTAAGAATCAGGAATCTTTTGTTGATTTGAGAGTACATGAGTACACGCACCCTTCTGAGCCTCATGCTGACATTTGATGTGTTTGCCGGCACGTTATCAGAATAAACACCTTGCATCTGCGCCCAGGAAATGATTCGAAAATACTTCAAACCATCCTCGGACAAATTCACTTTCATTCCACTCTGGTAGGGATTTGGGTACTGTTGAGCCTCCACGAAGGAAACTGCCGAAATACTCAAGAATAAAGTGAGTGTTAATTTAGAACAGAGTTGTTTCATAAGTGTAATAGATTAATTAATAACTAATTGATCTAGTGCGCTCCTCTAAATTCTAAAAAAACTCGATTGGCAGATAAACTACTATACTTTTATGCTAAAACTATATTTATTAATCCCTAAACCTCTCCCATTTTATGAGCATGTACTTGTCTCCTAGCTCTGTAACAATTACTCCAGAACCTTTAATGTTCGATGGTTCTGAGAAGTAGTTTGCAAGTTCATTTGCGTTCAATATTTTGTACGTAGGATGATAATTTGTCTTTTCAGGGCGTTTTACCTTGTATTTCCGCACCCAGTTCATAATGCTTACATGCGAAACACCTAGAATGCGTTCAATTTCTCGATAAGTTAACCCTTCCAAGTAAAGCTGAAGCGCCTTATTTACGTAGTAATCGTCGATTTTCTTTCCTACCTTGTTGACTGTAAAAAAGTAACCGCATTTTTTGCATTTGTAGCGCTGTCTCTGGTTGACAATTCCGCTTTTTACGTAGTCTTCAGATCCACAACTTGGGCAGGAGGATATTCTCATGTATATAAAATTAGTATATATATACTTATTTAGCAACAAAATTATTATCAGCTTATTTTTAATTTAATATCGAATTAACATCCAGACCAGAAAAGACGAGGGTTTTGGAAGGTTCTGGAAATCAAACCTTGCGGAAATATGACCATATCTCTAATCCTTTGCTAATCTCCATTTTTCATCCGTCCTCTCGAAATATTTCTTAATTTCAAATCGAACATTAGTACACCATAATAATCCTCAAAAACATGAGTCATTCTACATATCCACACCTTCTTTCTCCATTAGACCTTGGATTTACGACATTAAAGAACAGAGTTATCATGGGGTCCATGCACACTGGACTCGAAGAAGGCGATCCAGCTGTACTCGCAGCCTATTTTGCCGAAAGAGCGCGTGGACAAGTGGGAATGATTGTGACTGGTGGAATTTCTCCCAATCGCGAAGGAGTTGTTCAGGCACATGCCGCTACATTATCTGATGCTGATCAAGTTGAGCACCATAAAGTTGTGACGGATGCTGTGCATAAGGAAGGTGCGAAAATCTGCATGCAAATACTTCACGCAGGTCGATACGCTGCCGTGCCCTATTGCGTTTCTCCATCAGCTACAAAGGCCCCAATCTCACCTTTTGAAGCCAAGGAATTGACGCATGAAATGATTGAAACGACGATTTCGGATTACGCTCAATCGGCCTACTTGGCAAAACAGGCTGGCTATGATGGTGTTGAAATAATGGGATCAGAAGGTTATTTGATTAATCAGTTTATTGCCAAGCGCACCAATCAACGGACCGACCAATGGGGAGGTAGCTACGAGAATCGTATTCGTTTTGCATTGGAAATTGTGCGAAAAACCCGCGAACGCATTGGGGAGGAATTCATCATTATTTTCCGTTTGTCGATGCTTGATTTGGTTGAAGGAGGATCAACATGGGAGGAAAACGTACAATTGGCCAAGGAATTAGAAAAAGCAGGAGTTACGATTCTCAACACAGGAATTGGATGGCACGAAGCACGTGTTCCTACTATTTCTACACGCGTTCCTCGCGCTGCATTCGCATGGGTAACAGAGCGAATGAGATCCGAAATAAACATTCCTCTTGTTGCGACAAACAGAATCAACATGCCTGGCATTGCAGAGGATATTTTAGCTGAAGGTGGCGCTGATTTAATTTCAATGGCACGTCCATTCTTAGCTGATCCAGAAATTGTTCTCAAAGCAATGGAGAACCGTACGGATGAAATCAATACATGTATTGCCTGTAACCAAGCATGCTTGGATCATATTTTTGAGCAAAAGAAAGTATCGTGCTTGGTAAATCCTCGCGCAGGACATGAAACCGAACTCAATTACATTCAAACGGATCACCCGAAACGCATTGCTGTTGTTGGTGCAGGTCCAGCGGGATTAGCTGCTTCAACCGTTGCGGCAAAACGCGGACATCATGTCACCTTGTTTGAAGGAAGCTCAGAAATTGGAGGACAGTTCAATATGGCGAAGCAAATTCCAGGAAAAGAGGAATTCTACGAAACCATTCGCTACTTCAACAAGCAAATCGAACTGACAGGAGTCAATTTACAACTCAATACGCGTGTATCTGCCGATGATTTGGTAGGAAAATTTGATCACGTTATTCTGGCAACAGGAATTAAACCTCGTGTGATCAATCTAGAAGGAGAACATCATCCCAAAGCACTTACCTATATTGAAGTGCTGCGCGATAAGAAGCCTGTAGGAAACAAAGTGGCGATTATTGGTGCTGGAGGAATCGGTTTCGATGTGGCCGAATTCTTATCACATGAAGGAATTGCTTCAAGTGTAGATATTCCTACGTACATGGATGAGTGGGGAGTTGACATGCAATTTCATGAACGAGCAGGGTTACTTGAAAAGCCAAAAATCCATCCGTCTCCTCGCGAAATCTACTTATTACAGCGTAAGACAACGAAGATAGGAAGTGGATTGGGTAAAACGACAGGATTTGGTCACCGCGCCAGTCTCATCAAAAAAGGTGTCAAAACAATGACGGGCGTTAACTACCTAAAAATAGATGACCAAGGTTTACACCTTGAAAAAGGAGGCGAAACAATCGTGTTGAATGTCGATAATGTGATCATTTGTGCTGGACAAGTTCCACTGCGTGAATTACAAGAACCGTTAGAAAAAGCAGGAACAAAATTCCATTTGATTGGTGGAGCTGATGTTGCTGCCGAACTCGATGCGAAACGTGCAATTAATCAAGGTTCTCGATTAGCGGCAGAATTGTAAATCATTGCATTAAGTAGTCAATGTTTAATTTTTTGTTAAAAGTCGATTTCCGTTCGCACTTGACTCATAAATTAATCTACATTTGATGCGATGAATTTTTTTAAGACATTTCTACTTGTACTGCTCACGTCCTTTCTGGCTATTGCCAAAACAGGATATGCGGCGGCGTCCGACGTTCAGTCTGCAGCGCAAGACATCGATAATGTCTCCAACACAAATGACCCGAGTAATCAGACTTCATTTGAGACCAGTCATCAACCCCTAGACAATCATCTTCTTGATTTCGATTTAGAGGAAGAGGAAGAAGAAGACAGTGAGAAAAAACGCCTTTCTCAACTGCTTCCGTGTTCAATTTCATTTGAATCCACGCTTGATTTCACACCAAACCTTATGGGTTGCACGTGCACAATCAAAGGGATCTCAGAGATGCAATCCATTCGATTGCACCTCATCATTCAGAAGTTTCAGGTTTGACATTTGATTGGCAGGCATTTCCGTCTGCATGAGTTCGCGTATCCAGATACACTGATATTTATCTGCATGCGTCACATATTCAAACAAACAATCATTTACCAAATCCAAAAATCGTTGTGAAAAATTACCCTTTCATTCGACGAGCATTATACATGCTCATTGCAGTTGCCATTTCAGTATCATCAACAAGCTGCAACTCAGAAAAAGAACATCATTCAGAGGCTGAAGCCAACTTTCTTGTTACCCAGCCCATCATAAAAGACACATTTTTAATCAAAGACTACGTTAGTCAGATCCATGCAATTTCCCATATTGAAATTCGCGCACAAGAACATGGTTTTCTTCAGAAGATATACGTCGATGAAGGACAGTTTGTAAAAGAGGGACAATTGTTGTTTCAGATCATGCCTAAACTGTACAATGCTGAAGTAAACAAAGCAAGAGCCGAAGTTGATTTTGCTCGCATCGAATACCAAAACACGAAACGACTAGCGGATAGTAACGTTGTTTCTCCAAATCAATTAGCACTGGCTAAGGCGAAACTCGATAAAGCACAGGCTGAATTATCGCTTGCACAAGTGCACTTGGAATTCACCGAAATTCGTGCTCCTTTCGATGGGTATATTGATCGCTTTCATGTTCGACTGGGAAGTCTCATCAGCGAAGGGGATTTGATGACAACACTTTCCGACAACAGTTACATGTGGGTTTACTTCAATGTATCCGAAGCTGAATACCTCGACTATCAATCCAACTTGAAAAAGGATAGTATGATGAAGGTACAGTTGCAAATGGCGAACGGAAAACGCTTTAAACATGGAGGTGTTGTAGAAACAATTGAAGCCGACTTCAACAACGAAACAGGAAACATTGCCTTTAGAGCAACTTTCCCCAATCCTGAAGGTTTGCTAAGACATGGTGAAACAGGAAGTGTGAAAGCGGAGACTCGGCTCAAAGACGCGATGCTCATTCCACAAAAAGCAACGTTTGAAATTCTCGACCGAAAATTTGTGTACGTCGTAACAAAGGACCATCGAATTAAGGCCAGAGAAATTACGATTAGCAACGAAATGCCTCACCTGTATGCCGTTTCAAAAGGGCTGAAGGAGAACGACAAAATCTTACTGGATGGACTACGAAAAGTAAGTGATGGAGACAAGATCCATTTCACCTTCCGCGATCCATCTACCGTATTGTCTGAGTTAGAGTTATACGCAGAATAGTCTCACCAAAAAACTTTACGACAATGTTTAAGAAAATAATACACAGACCGGTATTAGCAATTGTGATATCCATCGTAATTGTGTTTATCGGAACACTTTCAACGCAGCAACTTCCGAAATCTCAGCTTCCACAAATTGCTCCAACAACGATTAACATTTTTATCGCCTACCCTGGAGCAAGTGCTGATGTCTTGGTGAAGTCGACGCTGACAACCTTAGAAAACTCTATCAACGGAGCACAAGGCGTTCGATACATTGCATCGGATGCCACAAGTGCGGGAGAAGCCACCGTTCGAATTATCTTCGAACCGGGCACAGATCCCAACGATGCGATGGTACAAATTAAAACGCGTGTCGACCGTGTCATGCCGCTGCTCCCCGAACTCGTTCAACGTGAAGGGGTAATCATCATGCCGATCCAACCGAGTATGTTGATGTACGTGAACCTCTATAGTAAAGACAATAAGCTTGATGAGAAGTTCTTGTACAACTATTCGAATGTACACATCATCCCAGAAATTAACCGAATTCCTGGTGTAGCGAGAGCACAAATTTTGGGTAGCCGTAAATATGCAATGCGTATTTGGTTGAGCCCAGACCGTATGCGTGCTTACAACATTTCTGCTGAAGAAGTAATGGAAGCACTTAGCGAGCAAAGTATCGTTGGACGACCTGGTCGACTCGGACGAAGCTCTGGAATTTCCGCTCAATCCTTGGAATATGTACTTACGTACAAAGGACGATTGAATCAAGAAAAAGAATACGAAAACATTATTATTCGCGCGAATTCTGAAGGTGAAACGATTCACTTAAAAGACATTGCCCGCGCGCAACTCGGTAGTGAGTTCTTCGATATCTACTCGAACTTAGATGGACATCCATCTGCCTCTATCGTACTCAAGCAATCGTTTGGTAGTAACGCCACTGAAGTTATTGACAACGTAAAGGAGAAGTTGAACGAAATGAAAGGCGACTTCCCTCCAGGTGTTGACTACAAAATCAGTTACGACGTATCGAAATTCTTGGATGCGTCCATCGAACAAGTAATCGATACGCTCCGCGATGCCTTTATTCTGGTTGCGTTGGTGGTCTTTATTTTCTTAGGAGATTTACGCTCTACCATCATTCCTATTTTGGCGGTTCCCGTTTCATTGATAGGTGCCTTTTTCGTGATGCAAATGTTTGGTCTATCGATCAACCTCATCACACTCTTTGCCTTGGTACTTGCGATTGGAATTGTGGTGGATGATGCCATTGTGGTGGTGGAAGCCGTCCACGAAAAAATGGAAGGCACCAACATCACCCCATACAAAGCGGTACGACAAGTAATGTCAGAAATTAGTGGGGCGATTATCGCGATTACCGCCGTAATGGTTTCCGTTTTCATCCCAATTGCCTTCCTTTCTGGACCTGTCGGTACATTCTACCGTCAATTCTCCATCACCATGGCCAGTTCCATTGTGCTTTCTGCGTTGATTGCCCTTACGCTTACACCCGTACTTTGTGCAATCTTCCTGAAAAACAATCATGGCAAACCACCAAAGAAGAATCCTGTTAGTTGGTTCTTAGGTAAGTTCAACAAAGGATTTGACAAACTCACGGGGCGTTACGTACAATTGCTTCGACGCATTGTAAACCGACGCGTAGTGACAGCCGTAGTATTGATCGCCTTTGGTGTGGGTATTTTCTTCCAAAACAAATCACTTCCTGCCGGATTTATCCCAAGTGAAGATCAAGGAACGATCTACGCCATCATTCAAACACCTCCAGGTGCAACACTTGAGCGAACCAACCAAGTAGCACGCGAGTTACAAGCCATTTGTGAGAAAGTAGATGGAATTGAATCCGTTTCCTCACTCGCTGGATACGAAATCATGACGGAAGGTCGTGGATCGAATGCAGGAACATGTTTGATCAACCTTGAACCATGGGAAGAGCGAGATAAAACCGTTCTTGAAATCATGGAAGAACTGGAAGAAAAATCGAAAGATTTGGGAGCTATCATTGAGTACTTCGAACCACCAGCAGTACCTGGATTCGGATCTTCCAGTGGGTTCTCTCTTCGACTCTTGGATAAGAATGCAGAAACGGACTACCAAGAATTCGATAAAATCAACCAGAATTTCATGAATTCGCTTCGCAAGCGAGAAGAACTGCAAGGTTTGTTCACCTTCTTCGCGGCAAATTATCCGCAATATGAGTTGGTAATCGACAATGCAGCAGCGATGCAGAAAGGTGTCACCATCAAAAAAGCGATGGAAAACCTCAATATTCTCATCGGTAGTACCTACGAACAAGGGTTTATCCGATTTGGTCGATTCTTCAAAGTGTATGTGCAATCAGGTCCAGAGTTTAGAAAACAACCTAGTGATATCCTCAACCTCTTCATCAAAAATGAAAGTGGAGAAATGGTGCCTTATTCTTCGTTCATGACATTGAAGAAAACACAAGGTCCAAACGAGATTACACGATACAACATGTACAACTCGGCGTCTATTCAAGGGCTTCCTGCAGATGGATTTACAACCGCCGATGCGATCTCAGCAATCAAAGAAGAAGCGAAAAAACTTCCGAAAGGATACGATATTGCTTGGGAAGGACTTTCCTACGATGAGGCAAATCGAGGAAATGAGTCCATTTACATCTTCCTGATTGTTTTGGTCTTTGTTTACTTGGTACTCGCAGCGCAATACGAAAGCTTCCTCTTGCCTTTGGCGGTGGTGTTCTCGCTACCCGTCGGAGTGTTTGGTTCTTTCTTCTTACTTAAAATGATGGGACTCGCCAACGATGTGTATGCACAAGTTGGACTGATCATGCTGGTCGGACTGCTGGGTAAAAACGCTGTACTGATCGTGGAATTTGCCATTCAGAAACAACGGAGCGGTTCCACCATATTCGAAGCAGCCATTGAAGGAGCAAAAGTTCGATTCCGACCAATTCTTATGACATCCTTTGCCTTTATCGCAGGATTGATTCCACTTGTCCTCTCACACGGAGCAGGTGCTATCGGAAACAAAACCATTGGTGGATCGGCACTCGGAGGAATGCTCTTTGGAACCTTGTTCGGGGTAATCATTATCCCTGGACTCTACTACATATTCGCATCGCTTTCAAAAGGTCGAAAATTGATCAAAGATGAAGACGATGAACCATTAACAGAAAACATGATTGATTATGAAACTGAATAAATTAACGCTTTACTTCATCCTCGGTCCGTTGCTGTTGATGACCGCGTGTGGAATTCCGAAGTTCAGCCAACGAACAGAAAATAAGGAAGTACCTCAGGCATTTGTCAATTCAAATGAGGACACCGTAACAATTGCGGACATTAAGTGGAAGGATTTCTTTACCGATCCGAACCTCATCAGCCTGATTGATACAGCTCTTGCGAACAATCAAGAGTACAACATCATTCAGCAGGAAATCTTCATGAGACGCAATGAAATCTCCGCCAAAAAAGGAGAGATTTTGCCTTCGGTTGACATCAATGCAGGAGCAGGATTTGATAAAGCTGCGCGCTATACGCGAGACGGTGCGGTTGATGCCAATGTAGAGATCGAGCCAGGTGAGGAAATTCCAGAACCGCTCCAAGACTACAAAATTGCGTTTGATGCCAGTTGGGAAGTCGATATTTGGCGAAAGCTCCGCAACTCGCGAGATGCAGCCGTACAGCGATACCTTGCTTCCGTTGAAGGACAGCAATTCATGAAAACCAAATTAATCGAGGAAGTAGCGTCTTCCTATTACGAATTGCTTTCATTGGACAAACAATTGGCCATTGTGAACGACTACATCACCTTGCAATCGAATGCATTAAAAGTCGTGAAGATTCAAAAAGAGGTGGGAGAAGTGACCGAATTAGCTGTGCGCAGATTTCAAGCCGAAGTACTCAGTACGAAAAGTATTCGGTACGAGCTTCAACAGGAGATCGTGATGACAGAAAATCGCATCAACTTTTTACTGGGGCGATTCCCACAACCCATCGTTCGCAATATCGAAAGCTTCGAAAACAACATTGCGTCCGACTTGAGCGTAGGCGTTCCTTCTCAGCTATTGGAGAACCGTATGGACATTCGCGAAGCTGAGTATGAATTGGAAGCAAGCAAACTCGATGTGAAAGTTGCAAAGGCCCAGTTTTATCCTTCCGTTAGCATTTCGGCGGGAGTTGGACTGCAAGCCTTCAACCCAACTTATCTTATCAAATCTCCTCAATCCATCCTCTACTCGATGGCGGGAGATTTGGTAGCTCCGTTGATTAACCGAAAGGCAATCAAGGCGAGTTATTTGAACGCAAATGCCAAACAAATGGCTGCCGTTTACAATTATGAAAAAACGGTATTGAATGCTTATTTGGAAGTGTACAATCAAGTTTCGAAAATCGACAACATCACCAACAGCTATAATTTGAAAAGCGAAGAAGTGGAAGTATTGAATGGCGCAATCAACATCGCCAACGACTTATTCACTTCAGCAAAAGCAGATTATATGGAAGTATTGATGACGCAGCGCGATGCGTTAGATGCAAAAATGGAACAAGTTGAATATCGAAAAAACTACTTACTCTCCATCGTGAACTTATACAAAGCTTGCGGAGGAGGACTATGATTTTTGGTTAGGTTTAGGTTTATAGTTTGTTGATAAGCCAGCACGTTTGTGTTGGCTTATTTTTTGTGAAAGGATTATTCTGCGATGATTGATTATTTTTACATACCGCATCGCCATAACTTAATCACTTGTAAAATGCCACTTGTATACAAACTAGTTTCGTGCTTTGTTTTTTTTCTTTCCCTCTCACAATTTGCTTTCAGTCAAAACACTTCTGACGTTATAACGCAGAAAAATAAATTCAATACCGAGTTGCTAGATAGCTTCAAAGCATCCTACACCGATCTAAGCAACGCAAATCGCATTGAATCGATTATTTCAGATTGTAGAAAATTTGGGTATTTCTATCCCGATGAGACCATCTCCTTGATCGATGAAACACTGAAAGAGGTAAGAAATGCAGGAAACCGTAAAGCGGAAGTACAGCTTCTCTTCCAAAAAATCTACATTGTCTCAGATGCGTATTCCGACCTCGAAACGTCGAAAGAATTATCGTACTACGTATTAAAGAACCTTCCCGCTACCACAGACGAGCAAATACAGCTGTTAGATTTCATCGCCAGAACACATCTTGCCAATTCTGAATTGATCGAAGCGCAACATATTTATCAAGATGCGCTAAAACGACTCAAGAAGATCAAAACGCCCTACTCCATAGCGCACACGAATGTATATTGGGGAGTCGCCGTTACCTATTCCGAATCTCAGAATTACCAGAAATCCTCCGACTACTATAAAAAATGTCTTGATCAAGCCCAACATCAGAATCAACACTTCATGGCTGCGTGCTGTTTTCAAAACCTTGCGGACAACTCCAGAAAAATGGGCGAATGGAAGCTCGCTCGACACTATCTAGACAGTGCTCAGCGCTCCCTCACAACCATCTCAAACGACAGTGATCGTGTGATCTCAGAAATGGGGCTCTTCAACGCGTATGGTGATTTCTACAAAAGCATTGAAAAATTGGACTCCGCCGAAATCTTCTTGAAAAAGGCCATTCGTTTGGGCGAGAAATACGACGATTTCTTCACGAAAAGTTATGCAATGCATTCACTCGGGTCGGTATATTTGGAACAGAACAGGTTGGATGAAGCCGAAGATCTTTTACTTGAGAGCGGCGAACTATTCAAGACACGAACACCCGCTTTACTCGTTACGAATTCACGCTATTTGTATGAACTGTACAAAAAGAAAGGAATGTACGATGAAGCATTGAAATGGCATGAAACCTACACTGCTTTAAGTGACAGCGTCCAAAAGGTTCAACATGTAAAAACGATTGCTCAAGCAACGGCCAAGTATGAGGGTGAATTGAAAGACAAAACCATCGACCTTTTGAAAAAAGAGAAAATTGTTGAGGCTCAATCAAAGGAAAAGTACCGAAGACAGTGGCAAATAATCGTTGTTTTATTGTTGTTCACGCTGTCCATTGGGGCGTTTTACATCAACCATACTCGGCATCAAAAAAACAAAACGAAAATTATTAATCAGGTGCTTGGAGAGGAGCGGGAGCGTACGCGCATTTCAATGGACTTACATGATGGTGTTTGCTCTCAGATCTCCACGATTTCCCGACTTGTGAAAAATAGCGATTCAGATCAGGATGAGAGTTGGCGTGAAAATGTCGCCGAAAAACTTGATAACCTTAACCTTGAAGTCCGCGACATCTCACACAACCTTTCGTTAATTAAGTACGACCAGAAAAATCCGTTTCAGCATATCGTCGAAGATTATATAAATGATTTGCGCACATCCATCCCCATCGACTTTACCGTTGAATTTAAGCCAGAAGACGAGCACATTTATCTAGAATCGAATCGAGAGCTTGTCCTTTTTAGAGTGATTCAAGAAATCTGCAATAATGCCATCAAGTATAGTCAAACAGCAAAAATGGATTTCGTCTTTGAGAAAAATGGGCAGAATTTAATCGCCTCCATTAGCGACTATGGAACGGGATTTGATGAAAGTGACTACGGAAATGGCATTCGGAATATCTTCGAACGGATTGAATTTTTAAACGGAAAGGTTCAACTCGATACAAATTCGAGTGGAACGACGTTTACCATCAACCTACCATTGAAAAAAACTGAATTGAAGGAAAAATGAACATTCTTGTTGTTGAGGACCACACGATGTTCCTCGAATATATCGTCTCAGTACTGAAGAACCGTGAAAATGTGCACAACATTCTTACAGCAAGCAATGGCAAAGATGCGTTCGGCCTTTTGCATGAAAACAAAATTGATTTACTGATGACCGACTTGAATCTTCCCAAGATTAATGGAATTCAGTTAATCGAACGCACCCGAAAATACTATCCACGCATCAAAATTGTGGTGCTTACTCAGTACAAAAACAGCGGCCTTTCCCGAAAATTAAAAAACTTGGGAGTCGATGGCTTTTTGACTAAAAACGCAAGTCAGGAAGAACTCAATGAACTATTGAGTGTCGTCATTTCTGGTGATTCTTTGTTCACCTCGCAACTCACTCCTGAGGACCACCTGGAATCAATTACCGAAGAAGAACAATTACTGAGCGATTCTTTTCAGAAAATCAGCCAGTTATCCAAAAGAGAAACGGAGATTATGCATATCCTTTTGGAGAATAAAACCAATAAGGAAATTTCTGATCAATTGAAAATTGGTGTGGAAACCGTCATCACGCATCGAAAAAACATCTACCGAAAACTTGGAGTGAATAACGTATTGGATTTATACAAATTGATTTCTGACTTGGAATAGGTAAACCTACCCTAAACTGTTACTGTTCCCACAGTAAATGCCTTCAATTATTGACCGAAATAATACCGAACCTTCACCGTACCTCCAAACGAGGAAGTAAATGTTCGGAAGAAGTAAGAAGGCATTGTTTCAACACCCTTGAACACATTTATTACTCCGTTGGAATAGTAGACTCCGGCATTCAAATCAAAGGATTTACTCAGACGGAGATTTCCACTAACTCCAAGCATTGCGCCGAGATCGAACTTTCGAAAACCTTCCGTTAGCTCATAGCGATTTTGATTATCCCATTTTTCCGTTACATCACCTAAATGAGCTACATAAACACCAGAATTGAGCTCTAAGCCAAATCGTTTATTGAAATGTTTCGTTAAAATGGCTTGTGAGTAATTCAGAAAGAGTGATTGATACGTTAACGACAATTGCTTTTCAATGTATTCCGAACCATAAAAATCACGGTATTTTTGCGTCTTTTGGTCATTCAATCGAGCAGTCACACCCAAGTAGCCATACCTTCCAATTTTTCGTTCCAGAGAAACATCGAATGAGTAGTTTCGACTAATAGACAAATCGATACCGCTGTCTTTGTCAATTCCTTGTTGGGTAATCGGGTTCAGTAAGTTTGATATTTGATTGTTTACCCCAACTCCAAATCGCCACTTTCCATTTGAACTTGGTCTAGACGTACTTCCTGTATTTACATGACTTTCATTTTCGCTTGTCACAAGGTTTCTTTCGAGAGCTAAATCGAACTCATCCACAACAGCAATCGTTTTCACAGGAAGCGCGGACACCTCATCAACCTCAACAGTCGTCTTTTTCGAATCGGGGTCAAAACGGTAATTGATCTCATTAGCTGCAGGCCAATTTTCTGCAACTAAACGTGTATTTTCAGCCGTTATCAGTTGATGATGATTGCCAAAGATTTCTTCTTCATTTTGCACCGATACCGTAACCGTCTCTTTGGAAAGAAGTGGTTCCATTTCGGTTTCAAGTTCGGTGTGAGCAACATTCGTACTGTTCGAAGGTATTTCTCCCTGCGATGAATGTGTAGGACCAACATTCATCGGTGCCTCGAAAGAATCCGAGATAAAAAATGGGAGAATGAGTAGAACGGTCGTCAAGCCATAGTTTCTGACCCTTCTCCAACGCTTTTGAACAGCCTGAACTGCTTGTGCTTCTACATACACACTTAAATTTTCCCAAACTCGTGGAGAAACAGGTTCATTATTCTCTTCTGACGCAATGTTCGATGCATACCAAAACGATGACTTATCGTCCAATTTTGATGCAATATTTTCCCAAACTTCAGTCGATGGATTCTCGACAGAAGTATCTTGGTACGATTTCTTATACCACTTCTTTAGCCAATTGTCCAACATATTCTTCTATTTCATTTATTGACATTTCTTTCAGCAAGGTGCCTTTTAAGTATTTTTTTGCCTTCGAAAGTTGTGATTTGGAACTACCCTCGGTAATTCCCAACTTGTCCGCAATGTCTTTATGTGTTAATCCTTCCAAATAGTGAAGGTTCAAAATTGTTTTGTACCCAAGTGGTAGTTTGTCCAAAACCTCAAAGAAAGAACTCGAATTGAGTCGTCTCTCGAAATCATTTTCCATTCTCACGGGTCTTCCTTGATCGTATTCTTCACTCAACGTCACCACTATTTTATCCCAGTGATCTCTGCGTAGCATGTCAATTGAATTATTAATCATTACACGACGCATCCACCCACCGAGACTTCTCTTTTTGTCATACTTGTGTAAATTCTGAAAGACTTTTAAAAATCCTTCTTGTAAAAAGTCGTTTGCAACATCATAATTCGGTGCATAAGCTCGACAAACACGGAACATATCATCCTTATACAACTCAAAAAGTTGTTTGAATGCAAGGCGTTTTCCCTTTAAGCATCCTTTAACGATTTTATCCTCCCACTCTTTGTTCAACTTATCCTAATCTACTTCACACTTGAATGATTCATTAAATCTACCTAGGATAGCATTGTACATATTTCCGTTTTGCATTTCCGAAATTTTGATCGTTTCTTGCCCCCCAGAACCTGTTGCGACAGAAGCATTCCACAAACCTGGTCCAACATCTGCCATTAAACTATTCATATCAATGCTAATCGATATTGTTTTGGGAGTATTTTTATCAATTGAAATGGTTTCTTTTCCATTCTCCAAAAGAGGTTTGATCATAAAATCATCACTTTCTATGTTCAACTCTACCCTTTTCGGAACACCTAAAGGTCCTAAATAAACACCTCTAAGCAGAAATGAATTTTGTCCAACAAGCTCAGAAGTTAGTACTAATGACTCGTACGTACCTTGCGGAATGTCGAACGTTGCATTAAACATTCCAGCCTCTCCAGTTTGACTCGCCGTATACTGAGCATCGCTAACAAGGTAAATGTCATCTGCTTGAATGCGATTTCCCTCTAGCGAAAAACTATTGACGCTTATGGTTAATGTATCAATTGATAAGTTGTGTTGAGTTCCAAATTGAATGTGGGAGTTATTTGACTTCAATTTTATGGTTGTCTCAACCGTTTCTTTCCATTGCTTGCTATTGCAAGCGCCTAGGATCAAAATGCCAGAAAGAAAAGCAAGAAGTCCCGTAGTTATCTTCATAGTATTCATTTTATACTTCACCTACGTAGATTAAAGCTTAAAGGGTTGTCTGGTAATTTAAAAAAGTAGTGTGACAAAATAATAACATTCTACCAGAAGGGTGAAGGCGCACTAAAGCTTGAAACATTTCCCCTTGCTCTCAGCAGAAATATGCCTATCTCATCACAGGGCAAAAACAAAAATTCCCAGCAAGATAATTCTTGCCGGGAATTTGGTAGTAGAGGTTGAAAATCTAAAGGTTTAGACTACATGTTAACTATTTTACCTTAGTTACACACCTGCGTACAGTATTCACTGTACCACCCCCAACGTGGAGTATTTGGGAACTCCGTTCCAAAGCTCCACCCTGTTTCTTCTGACACAACGTTTCCATTTCCATCCACTTGAATCATTTCAGAGTGTGCTGCAATTACATAGCAAGGGTCTAAATCCGTTAATGGAATAGTGTACGTATATGTTTGTACAGCAGGATCATGCGTTACAGCGTAAGGGAACTGGCCTGGTACAGGAGTATTTGCACCGTTCGTTGGAATATCTGAAGCTGGTCCAACATATAAGTGTGTTTGTTGTGTGTACCAATCTCCACCTTCGAAGTTAAATGTTACGTATAAGTTTTGATCATCATTTGTTACGTCCAACGACCCAACTGGAATCGTTTGTCCTCCGAAGTAATCGTATGATACTGTATCGTATTCACAACAATCTTGCAAGCAGTAATCTGAATACGTTGCCCAACTTCCTCCATTGTTAATTGGGTTTCCGTTCCCCCAAGCTGTTTCTTGTTGAACAGGTACTCCATTTTGAATCAAGCTGACAGAAGCATGCGCTGCAACGGCATAACATTCCAAAGAAGGATCAATCGGAACAGTTACTGTATAAGATGTTACTCCGTTATGCGTATCATTGTATGGGAACAATCCAATTGTTGGATTTCCTGCCCCATTCGTTGGAATTCCTGCTGGGTCTCCTACGTAAAGGTGTGTTTCATTAAGAACCCAACCTCCCGTCGTTTCGTAAGTCACATAAATATTCACATCGTCATTCGAAACAGTAATTGTTCCAACCTCAATGTGTTGTCCAGCAAATAAAGTGAATACCTCCTCACATGCAGAAGTAGAAGAGTTCGAAAGCGTGTTTTGTACTAGTGGTGTAATTGTTCCTTGATTTTCAACAGGAGCAATGTCTTCTTTTTGACAACCTGTAAGGAGCAATCCTCCCAACAATCCGAGTGTTAGTAATTTTGTTTTCATAGTTAGCGTTTTTAGTTTAGCATTGCCACAAGAGCGGCGCATGTATAGTACCTACGCAGTTTTAAAAACAAAAGGTTGTCTGATTTTTTACGATTACTTGATTTTTTTATTTGAATAATGGGCAACCTACTGTTTTTCAAATTATAAGCAGGTTAAAATAATTTGATTTTTTTTCGTAACTCCCACTAAAAGCGAGATTCGATAGTACTAAGATGGGATTCATTCCGCTGATTTATGTGGTTTCAAATGCGGCCGAGACAACCAAAACCGACACCTTGGAAAAAGGTCAGGAAAGTATACCAACCGACCTCAAAACTGCTTATTGTCTCTCGGTTCAATCACACCGATACAAAATGTTCCAATACGGGGAAATATTCCCCGTTTTTCGCATGAGAATTTCAAGCATTCGATTTCCTTAACTTATTCCTATTACTGATTATCAATCACATAAGCTACATTATTTCTAAATAACATGAGTTGGCACTCCTATTGAATGAGTTCGTATCTAAAAACTACCATTAGAAATTTGATAGCTAAATAGTTGGTACTAACAATTCAAAAAAACTTCTCTTGGATTCATTGTAGTCAAAGAATGAGAGGATTTAATAAACTAAAATGAATGCGTATGAATTTCAAGAAAATACAATTGATGCTAGGTGTATTGTTTGTTTTTATCCTCATCCTTGCCACTAATTTGATCGACCAACGCAATTTTGAAGAAATGCAAAGCTCCATCAAAACAATCTACGAAGATCGCTTGGTAGCCCAAGACATCATTTATGATCTCAACCTTCATATCCAAAACAAAGACATGGCGAATGCCCTGCAAAACTATGATTTATACAAATCGCAAGTAGGTTCAATCAACAAGAACATCGAACGATTACTCGTCAAGTATGAAGCAACGAAATTAACTCCGAAAGAAAGTGACTTGCTCGCTGATTTAAAATACGAAATTCAACTTCTGACCAAACACGAAGTCTCAATAACCGATTCTTCAAATCGAACTCATGATTTAATAGAGACACAACTGACAAAGATTAAAAGCAACCTGCTGGCTCTTGAGCAAGTTCAGTTAGAAGAAGGGAAACGTGCTGTCGGAAAGGGTGAAAAAGCCATCTACACCTCGGAATTATTCACAAACATGGAAATCTGTGGTTTAATCATTCTGGCAATTATCTTTCAGGTCATCATTCTCACAGGCCCGAAAAAACAACTGAACTTTAAATGGGGAGATAGAGATCACGCGAAGAATAATTCCCTCGAAACATGAGGAACTTCTTTCAACTTAAATACCTTTCATGCACTTTCTCGTAAGAGACCGTGGTTTTTCATAATTTTAGATTTATGTCCGAAGAACTTTTCGATAGCAAGAACTTATCAAAAATACTTAGCGAAAGAGTAAAGGAATTGGAATGTCTTTACAACATCTCTCGCATTGCTACGCGCTATAAAAATGATATTCGACAAGCTTTGGAAAAGATTGTAGAGGAAATTCCCTCCGGATGGCAATATCCCGATGCGATGCAGGCCTTTTTGAAATATGGAGACATCGAAATTGGTACGCCCTCGACCATGGAGAAAGCGCAATTTGTCGATTTAGTAATTGGAGAAGATAAGATTGGGGAACTGCTCGTGTATTTCAAGGAATCCAAAGCTCCTTCCACTCCCGAAGTTTTCCTAAAGGAAGAACAAGCTTTGCTCAATCAAATTGGTCACGAGGTATCCAACCTAATCGAAATCGACCGAAAGAACCAGCGCGAAAAACTCATTCAGGAAAAACTTCGGTTCAATGATCGCTTGAACCTGCTTGGTGAACTTACCGCTGGAATTGCTCACGAGTTGAACACGCCACTCGGAAACATTATAGGTTATTCTGAACTTCTCCAAAAGAAAGAAAAGAACGCCACAAAAAAACACGATCTGGAACGAATCTTAAAGTCGGCCAAGCATGCCCGTGAAATCGTCAAAAAACTGATGTTCTTCTCTTGTGACATGCCCTCCCAGTTCAAAATAAATGACCTCAATAAATTGACGTTGGACAGTTTGGACCTTTTGAAGATTCAATTGAATGACAAGTATATTCAAGCTGAATTGGATTTATGTGAAGACCTTCCGAAGTTCAATTTGGACGCCATTCAGATGACCCAAGTTGTTTTCAATATGGTACTGAATGCCATTGACGCCATGTCTCCTTTTGGGAAAATCAAAATTTCTACAAAGAACAAAGAGGATCATCTCGAATTAATTATCACCGACAACGGAAAAGGAATTCCTGAAGCCGAACTTCCTCGACTTTTTCAACCTTTCTACAGCAGCAAAGGAAACAATGGAACGGGTCTTGGATTGGCCGTAAGTTATGGAATTGTGCAGGCTCACGGAGGTGATATCGAAGTCGAATCGGTTGTTGGTGAAGGAACAACATTTACACTTATTTTTCCGATTAAGAAATGAACAAAGCCCTCTCCATACTGGTCGTAGATGATTCGCGTGACATGCTGGAATTAATTCGCCGTCAATTGCAAGAATTAGGACTAAATCCCTTCATTTCCGACACGGTGATGGATGGTATTGATATTTTAGAAAGCTCTCAAATCGACCTACTCATAACCGACTTGAATATGCCTGAAGTAGGTGGAGAGCAACTGATTCGCTATGCATCAGAGCACTTCCCCAAGCTGCCGATACTCGTTATCACAGGTTATCCAAGCATCGATTCGGCGGTAAACGTCATGAAAATGGGAGCATTGGAATACCTCATCAAGCCTTTCACATTTGATGAACTTGAATATGCCCTGAATTCCATCCTCTCGGATATTATTAAACCACACAAAACCGATGACGATGAAAGCTTGGATAATTTTCAAGGGATAATTGGGGCTTCCCCGAAAATGCAGAACCTTTTCCGCTCTATCAAGCGGACACAGTCAAATACCGCAACAATATTAATTAGCGGAGAAAGTGGAACAGGTAAAGAACTCATTGCGCGAGCGGTGCATTATAGCGGTGATTACTCATCGTCTCCGTTTGTGCCTGTAAACTGTGGTGCAATCCCCGATCAGCTGCTCGAAAGTGAGCTATTCGGACACCTCAAAGGAAGTTTTACTGGAGCAATTTCAGATAAAACGGGCTTTTTTCAAGCGGCTAATGGAGGTACACTATTTTTAGATGAAATCAGCAATACGTCACTCGAAGTTCAAGCAAAGTTACTGCGTGCTATTCAGGAGAAAGAGGTGACCATGTTGGGCAGCACAAAAAGTCAGAAAGTTAAAGTGCGAATTATTGCAGCAACGAATGTCAACATTCAAGATCTGATTGCACAAGGTAAATTCCGAGAAGACTTATTCTACCGATTAAATGTGATTTCTATTGAAGTTCCTCCGCTTCGACAGCGCGATGGCGACATTCTTACTTTAGTTAAGTTTTTCAATAAAAAATTCAGCCAAGAAAACTCAAAACCAAAACTGAAGTTTGAGCGCAATGTGCTAACGGCATTGAAGAACTATGCGTGGCCTGGAAATGTGCGCGAATTAGAAAATTTCATCCAGCGACTTGTCATCATGCATGATAATACCATCACGATGGAGGAAATCCCAGACTACATGAAGTCTCGCCCCGTTGAAATTGAAAGCACAACCACACTTACTCTGAAAGAAGTAGAAAAGAAGTACATATTAAAAGTACTTGCCGCGAACGATAACAACAAAACCAAGGCTGCCAAAATCTTAGGGATTGATCGTAAAACGCTACGCGAAAAATTGAAGTAACCCAAGTTCGACTCTTCAACATTATCAGCTACTACGGAACTACGATTCGTGGAACAAGGCTCCTTTGTCTAATTTCTGATTCGCATTCGCAACAACATCATTTTTTCCAAGATCCATTCGATCATCTAGGCGCAAAATCGAACGCTACGATCCTTCCCGCTGCGGGTAATATCTCCCCGCTTATTTTGCTCATTTTTTTGTGTTTTGAACGCATGAAAAATATTGAACATTCACAATCAACAACTTAACTAATCACCCTATTATTTGGCACCTCTGTTGCTTTTGGTATTCGAAATATGTAATCAATGAAAACAAGTGTATGTGGCAACTGTATCAATGACAAGAATTGCATTTACCAATTCGGTCGACAACATGACATTCGGACCGACTGCGATTCTCATGAGTCCGAGTCCGCTCAAACTCACCAACCCATATTAGCAAACTCAAACGATGGATATAGAGCTATTGGCCTCTGCTCAAGTTGTGATTCGAAGAATTACTGCTCACTACGCGGCCCAAAACAAATAATTGTTCAATGTGAACACTACGTGTAAAAAAGAAAAACATGGAAACAATCAACACAGAAATGAAAAAAGAAGGAATGTACGATAACGTACTCCGCCAGTACAATCAAGCTGCCGACATTATTGATCTGCATAGCGGAATTCGAAAAATTTTGGTGAATACCAATAATGAAATTGTTGTTCATTTCCCGGTAAAACTTGATGACGGTACAATCGAAGTTTTCACAGGGTACAGAGTTCAACACAATAATGCACTCGGTCCTTACAAAGGAGGATTGCGCTACCACTCAACTGTTGATATTGATGCGGCGCGTGCTTTGGCGATGTGGATGACATGGAAAACATCCTTGGTAGGACTTCCGTATGGAGGTGGAAAAGGCGGAATTCAAATTAATCCGAACAACTATTCGATTGCTGAATTAGAACGAATTACCCGTCGATTTACCTATGCGCTCGGAGACAATATCGGTCCAGATTTAGATATTCCTGCACCAGATGTCAATACCAACTCAACCATTATGGCTTGGATTGCGGACACGTATTCATCGATCAAATCTCCTTCCGTTCGCCAAAAAAACTTACACGTTGTCACAGGTAAGCCTGTAGGATCTGGAGGTTTGGAAGGAAGAGACCGAGCAACTGGTTTCGGTGTTGTTACCAGTATCAAAAAATGGGCAAAAAATGCGGGGAAAGATCTCAATGGAATGACTTTTACCGTGCAAGGCTTCGGTAATGTTGGCTATTGGGCGTCACATTTTCTCGTACAAGAGGGAGCGAAGCTTATTGCCGTTCAAGACGCAAGCGCAACCTTGGTGAACACACAAGGAATCAATCCTGAAGAGTTACTCGATCACAGCAAAGGCAATTCGGGAAATATTCAAGGTTTTAGCGATGGAACAGAATTGGATTCAGAGCTTTTCTTTGGAATTGAATGTGACATCATTATTCCAGCAGCATTAGGAAATCAGATCACAAGTAGCAACTGTCATGAAATCAAAGCGAAAGTAATTGCCGAGGGAGCAAACGGCCCCATCAATGTAGATGCCGAAAGAGCCATTCTAGAAAAGGGCATCGAAATTATTCCTGACATCTTGTGTAATTCCGGAGGAGTTATCGGAAGCTATTACGAATGGTTGCAGAACAAACGAAGTGAAAATTGGAAATTAGAAACGGTTCTTGATATGATTGAAGACAAATTGGGAATCGCTTTCGACAAAGTTGCAGAGGTATCAAAGCAGTACGGAGTGAGTTGGAGAGTTGGAGCATATATTGTTGCCCTGCAGCGCTTAGAGTTAACCTATAAAGAAAGAGGAGTTTTTCCGTAAAGATGAAAACAATAGGTGTACTCAAAGAAAGCAATGGAGTAAGTGTTGTTACGCTTACTCCATTCAATGTTGAAAAATTAAAGCAGTTGTACTCAATTATTATTGAGGAAGATGCTGGGGTTTTGGCGGGATTTAATGATCGCGAATACGAACAATCTGGGGCGAAAATCGAGTCGCAACGAGAACGAATATTGGAAGATGCAGATATTGTCTTGACACACTCTGCAAGTGTTGACCTTACCAATAATAAGAAGAAGACGGTCGTAGTTGGAAGTTACAACGTGCTCGATGACTATTCTTCGATTCTACAATTCCGTCATCCCCTCATCGATTTTTACACGCTCACTTTGCTTCCCAGAACAACAAAGGCGCAGTCTATGGATGTGCTTTCAAGTATGGCAGCCATGTCGGGGTATCAAGCGGTAATGACTGGCTTTAACAAGTTAAGCTCGATTGCCCCCATGCTTTCCAGTGCGGGAGGAACACTTCCTCCAAGCAAAGTACTGGTTCTGGGAGCGGGTGTCGCTGGGTTGCAAGCAATTGCCACCGCAAAACGATTGGGCGCTATTGTCTATGCTTTTGATGTCCGAAAACAAACAAAAACAGAAGTAGAAAGTCTTGGTGCAAAGTTCATAGAAATTTCAGGAGCCAAGGAAGATACAGCAAGCGGAGGATACGCCATTGAACAAGATGAGGACTTCACAAGGAAAGTGCAGGCGTCCATTGCAACGTATTCGAATGAGGTGGACTTAATTATTGCAACGGCGCGCATTCCAGGGAAAGCAGCCCCCAAATTAATTACCAAAGTGATGGTACGCGAAATGAAACTGGGAAGTGTAATTGTAGACCTTGCTGCCGACACAGGAGGAAACTGTGCCGAAACGGTGAACAAAGGAGAGCATCAACTCGACAATGTTTTGATTATTGGTGACGCACAAATTTTTAATGCCGTAGCACGATCTACCTCAATTCTATTGGGAAACAACTACGCCACGTTTGTCCAGAACCTCCAGACTCATGAGTCAACCCAAACAAAGGATGCCATTTTAGAAGCTACCCAAATTACGGAAAATGGACAACTCGTTCACGAGCAGCTGCTTGCCGAAATTAATTCATACTGATATGCAAGAAACATTCATATTAACACCTCTAGACGGAGCTTACGTCATTCTGCTTTGCATCCTCATCGGAATAATCATTATCAAAAATGTTCCTCCCGTGTTGCACACACCGCTCATGTCGGGGGCAAATGCCATTAGTGGAATTATCATTATCGGGGGAGCTATTCAACTCTTACAACATCCGATGGGCTTCAACGCTCCAACAATCCTATCGGCCTTTGGTGTTTTAATTGGAACCATCAATGTGTCAGGAGGCTTCTTTGTGACCCACAGAATGCTCAAAATGTTCAATCAAAAGAAACGAAAAGCATGATTTTAGGAGGAAATATAGGAATACTCGCCGCTGCTTTTTCGTTTGTGATCGGTATGATGATGCTCGGAACGCCAGATAAAGCCGAACGTGGCAATCGTTTATTGGTCTTTGGAATGATTCTCGCCCTAGTCAGCACGATAAGCATTCAGAGTTTTACACAAGCCGAAATTCCATGGTCAAATATTGGAGTTCTTCTCGCAATTGTAGCCATCGGAACGCTAATCGGACTCAAGGTGTCTTACCGTTTTGAATTAACGAAAATGCCCGAACTCGTATCGCTATTCAATGGTTTTGGAGGAGCGGCAGCCGGACTCATCGGAATCGTAGGCATCAGCAGTGATGAAATGCATGGAGATTTGGTAAGCACACTTATTTTATCCACTTCCATCTTTCTTGGATTCATGACTTTCTCTGGAAGTTACATTGCGTTCTTGAAGCTCGGAGGGAAATACAAAATGAGCATCCCGAATAATCGGTCCTTAACATTTTTCACATTGGCCGCTTCTATCCTAATTATCGGATTACTGGTCACTCACATCGGAGCCGAACTATTCATTCTAACGCTTGTAGGATTGGTTATTTTGAGTCTTCTCCACGGTGTGTCTTTTGCTAGTTCAATCGGAGGAGGAGACATGCCCATACTTATTTCCGTTTTGAATGGTTTTACGGGGACGCTAACAGCAATTGCGGGTATTTATTTCGGTAGCACCATTATGATTCTTGCTGGGGTATTTGTGACCGCAACAGGGATTATTCTCACCTTTCAAATGTGTGCCGCAATGAATACGACATTGAAGAAAGTGATTTTTGGTGCGACCAATTTAATTGCAGACTCAGCGGCATCTGAAGGATATAGTTCCATCCATGAAACGACTTCTACGAAGGTAGCCACGGACATCATTTTGATGAAAAAAGTGGTGATCGTTCCAGGGTTCGGACTGGCAGTAGCCAAAGCGCAAAAAGCATGTCGAGAGCTCAAAAACACACTCGAACAAGCCAACATCGAGATGAAATTCGTTATTCATCCCGTAGCAGGAAGGATGCCAGGACACATGAATGTTTTGCTCGCTGAAGCAGGAATCGATTATGCCGACATTCTCGATTTGGACAAAGGAAATCAGTACCTCGAAGAAGCAGACTTGTGCCTGATTATCGGGGCAAACGATGTGGTGAATACCTCCGCTGAAGATGATCAAGACTCAATTATTCATGGAATGCCCATTGTGCAAACCTACAAGGCAAAAAAAGTAGTGGTAATCAAACGAGGACTGGGTGCAGGATACGCGGGAATCAAAAATCCTTTATTCGAAAAAGAAAACACCCAGTTGTTACTAACCGACGCAAAACAAGCGCTTGAAAGCATCGTGGACGAACTAAAGCAGTAGAATTTAAAAATGATACGATATGTTAAACGCCAGAAGTGAAATCAAACTGAGAAAAGAACAGAGAGATTATTTAATGGAAAAGTTGTCATCGGAACCTCATTTGGACGAAACAACGACCATGAGCTATGCCATCTTGAGAGAAACACTCCAACACGGAATACTGGTAGGAGATGATGATTCATTGGATAAAATCGTAGAAATCAACTCCATCGTTGCTGTAAAAACGTCTTTTGGATTCAAGTTCGGACTCCGCATTGTACTTCCCGAAGAAGCTGATTTACAATTCAATCGTATGTCTGTGCTTTCTTCCTTGGGGTGCGCATTGTACGGTAGGAAAGAAGGAGATAAAGTCCGCTGGTACTTCGAAGGAAAAGAGGAAACAGCAGAAATTATCCGGGTAATTCAACCTCGAGAAGATACGCCACTTGCTTCAAGAAGATGGTATTAACACACAAATCAATTATCTCACACACTAAAAACAATTTATCCCTGAATGCTTACACAGTTTTTTAAACGTCCTTCATCACCCGGAATACTACTAATAATTTCAACTATTTTGGCATTGGTTCTGGCCAATTCACCGGGGAGTGAACACTATTTCTCATTCATGCAGATGAACTTCACTGTGGGTATGGTCGAGGGAGTGAATATTACGCATTCCGTAGAACACTGGATCAACGATGGATTGATGGCCATTTTCTTTCTCCTCATTGGGCTTGAAATTAAAAGTGAATTGAAGTTTGGTGAACTCAACTCTGTAAAATCAGCTCTTTTCCCAACCGTAACTGCCATTGGAGGTGCCATCATTCCTGCTGCTATTTTCATGATGATAAACACGGGAACAGAAAACGTGAACGGATGGGCCATTCCGATGGCTACCGATATCGCCTTTGTGATCGGAATCATCAGTTTGATTGGATCTAGAATCCCCATTTGGGTCAAGGTTTTTATTACTACAGTGGCCGTTGTTGATGATTTAATTGCCATTGCAGTTATTGCGGTCTTTTACACAAACGACATCAACTTTGTTGCTCTGCTGATTGCGGCATTTTTAGTGCTCCTCCTCGTCTTTTTCAACCTTAAAAAAACGAACCATTTACTCCCCTACATGATTGTTGGAGGTCTACTTTGGTGGGCAATCATGGCATCCGGTGTTCATGCAACGCTTGCTGGTGTTATTCTCGCATTAACGATTCCATTAAATCGAGATTGGTCGAAAGAAGAGATTACAGAAAGGGCGCGAAGAAACTACGATTTCTACATGTTGGCAAAGGACGGTGGTTCTGGCGTCACGATGAAAGACGCGCACATCAAACTGGAAAAAACCAAGCGCCAAATTGAATCACCATTAAAGCGCCTTGAACGGAAGCTTCACAATCCCGTATACTTTCTTATCATGCCGCTATTTGCCTTCGTAAATGCAGGAATCGTTTTGGATGGAGGCGTTTTAACGAGTGCATTCGATTCCACCATAACTTTGGGAATCTTCTTAGGACTTTTCCTCGGAAAACCGTTGGGAATACTACTGGGCTTTTGGCTCATCTATAAACTTACACGCACGAAGAACTCTCCCAAACCAGTCAATTTATGGACAACTATTTTGGGCGTTGGCTTTTTAGGTGGAATTGGATTCACCATGTCGTTTTTCATTGGCAATTTATCCTATTCTGAAGGCGAATCACTTGACTACGCGAAAGTCGGGATCTTATCTGCTTCACTCTTAGGAACACTACTTGGTTTTTACTTTTTGAGGTATCGCATAAAACGATTTGATGATGATGGTTTTTAGTGGTTTTGTGGATGGGATGAAGGTTTTGGACGAGTTCTATTTGGAGATACTTTCATCGACATAATTTATTTTCGAGGATGAGAGTAAGCCACACTTGAGAACCTAATCGGATGAACTATGCGAAGAACGCTTACGTCAAAGAAATTAATTGCTATTCATGAAATACAATATTTCGTACATTTAATACATGACAAAGAACCACGAAAAGAGAATAATTGAAGAGTTCATAAATTATTATTTTCAAACTCGGAAAGCCCAACATACGAGGCAATAGATGCTGAAACACAGTCAGTTGATTAATAAGGGGAATTTTGTACGAAATAGACGGCAGTGTAGAAACGGTTAAAATCCAAGAATACTCTACTGCTTTTCAGGAAATACTAGCTCCGTTATGGTTCTCTCTTATTTCCGAAAAAACAGAATCCAAAAAAACAATCTTGCAGGGTCATACCCCCGATATTTTTTGAGTATATCCTCTCTTTCAGATTCTGTAATAAAACGTCGATACTTGAATGACTTTCGAATTGTCTTAGTTCCTACAACTATAAGAAATCCAAGGAAAAATAGTATTAAATATAGTCCCACTTGAAAACTTTCCCCAAAAATTCTGAGAGCTTTACTACCTGTTAATTTCTTCTTTAAAATCTGATATTTAGAGTCCAAGTCTGATAGCAAAACATATTCTCCTGAATTAATTAGTTCTTGATCGTCCTCATAACCTGCCCCATAATATACATCATAACCAAGGTTCATTAAGGAATCACGCAATTTCGATGCAATAGAATCAATTCCCCCACTCCAATTCATACTCCAAGCAGTTGGTTTTGTGGAGATTTCAATTGTGTCAGGAACCGAATCCGTTGTAAAACTAAGAAGCTCTATTGCTGATACATTGGAGTCTTCTTGAAGAGAGTCTAATATCACAAATTGATTTTTAGCCTCCAGAAATTCCTCAGGTGCTAGTATTATAACTTCTGAGCGTGTATCTGAAAGTACAAATCCAAATTCGACAATAAATATCACAGGTATAAGAAAAATAGTCAATAATGACGCCCCCTTGAAGATATCCGCCCCATTCGTAGCCATCTCTTTAAACGTTAACCTCTTCTTTAGTTTTTTAATTTTTGATATCGAATAATTCGCATTAATTAATTTTCCCCTTCCTTTTATTTCGAAATCCTCTCCACTACCTAGCACTTCTATTCGAAAACTACTTTTTATGTCCATTGATGAAATATCAAGAGAAATAGTTTGGCTATCAGTAATTTCTAGATTTTTTATTGAATTCCCCACTTCTCTCAAAACCCGCACATCATGAATTTGGGTGTCACCCTCGGAATAAAGCTGTAACTGATCATCCACCCGGATATCTTCTTTTTCAATTGAACGAAAGCTTCTGTTAACTACCAATAATTTAATCGAAGTAAGTTCTTTGTAGACCTTGTCCTTGTAGCTGAACTCTATATCATTTATGTAATCTTTGAATGCTGACGTTGATGTTTCGCACACATCAATTACTTCCAGTTTCGGATGATTTCTCATGTAGCGATAATAAGCTATCACGAGAGACAACACCCCAATAACAAGAGAAATGATACTGATCCAATTCATAGCGGTAGTTAAAATTTATTTTGGGTGAAGATAGTAAAACTGAATTGATGAATACTTTGTTGCTTTCTGAATTTGAAGGCTCAAAACCAATGCACCTACTCTGAAAAAGTGAACATAACACAACAACCCCAAGAATAAACCAATTATTTGCCTTGTTTTCCATTATTGACGCGAGTTTCGTGCAAAAAGAAAAGGGACAACCTACATCAAATTGTAAGTTATCCCTTAATGCAGAGAGGAAGGGATTCGAACCCTCGATACGGTTACCCGTATACTACCTTTCCAGGGTAGCTCCTTCAACCACTCGGACACCTCTCTGTTTGAATGGGCGTCAAAAATAGTAAAACCTAAGTTCTAAAATCGAATGAACAGATTAATTTGTCAACTCGCCACGTAAATTTTCACCTAGCTGTTGCACGATTTGGTCGGATTGGGCATTTGCCAATACAGACATCATTTTGGTAACTGCTGCCTCTGCTGTCATATCTTTTCCTGAAATAACGCCTAGTCTTTTGAACATCGAGCTCGTTTCGTACATCCCTTGAGAAACACTTCCCCCGTTGCATTGCGTGATATTGAGGATATGCCCTCCATCTTGGATAAAGTCTGAGCACATTTGCTCCAGTTCCTTGCTCAATGGTGCATTTCCTGCTCCAAATGTTTCCAATACAATTCCATCCACTTTTGAGCGATCGAACACACTTTTGTAAATGGAAAAATCAATTCCCGGATAAAGTTTGATTAACCCAACGCGTTCATTCAAGTATTTCTGTACAGAAAATGTATCTGCCTTGGATCGATACATCATCTTTTTATGATACTCGATATTCACCCCAGCAGTTGCCAATTCCACCAAGTTCGGAGATTTTATGGCTTCGAAATTCGACGCTGAATCTTTCGTGCTTCGATTTCCTCGATACAAGTGATACTCGAAGTAAATGGCTACTTCCTGCACAATTGGATCGCCTTTTTTGTTCGTTGTTGCGGCAATTTCAATCGCTGTAATTAGGTTTTCCTTTCCGTCTGTGCGAATTGTTCCGATGGGCAATTGTGATCCTGTGATAATGACGGGTTTTTTCAGTCCGTCGAACATAAAACTCAATGCGGATGCCGTGTAGGCCATGGTATCAGAACCGTGCAACACTACAAACCCATCGTATTTTCCATAATTTGCTTCAATCACTTCTCCAATTTGCAGCCAGTTTTTGGGATGCATGTTCGACGAATCAATAGGATGATCGAAACTCAACGTGGTCATCTCCACATTCAAGCGTTTCAATTCGGGAACATGTTGGTCGATCAAATCAAAATCGAAGGACTTCAATTCACCTGTTTCTGGATCGTTGATCATTCCGATCGTTCCTCCGGTATAAATGATAAGTACACTTGGCTTCATAATGATCAAAATTGAAAAAGTTCCTTTGCACTGTTTGTTGTCATCTCTTCAATCTGAGAAAGTGGAACACCGTAGACGTCCGTTAATTTCTCTGCAATATGCAAGATATAACTGCTTTCATTTCGCTTCCCACGGTACGGAACGGGAGGTAAATAAGGAGAATCTGTTTCCAGAATCAAATGTTTCAAATCCACTTGCTCCAACACCTGATCGAGTGCTGCCTTTTTGTAGGTCAATACGCCACCGATACCGAGTTTGAATCCTCCGTACTGAATTGCGTGATTTGCTTGCTCAATATTCCCTGTGAAGCAATGAAAAACCCCCGTTAATCGATCATCATTGATCTCATCCAAAATTTCGAAAATCGGTTCAAATGCTTCTCTTGCGTGAATCACAATGGGTAGCTGCAACTCCTTCGCCCACTCCACTTGTCTGCGAAAAGCTTCTGCTTGTTCTTTCACAAAGGTTGTATCCCAATACAAATCCATTCCAATTTCTCCAACGGCAATGTATCCTCCATCAAATAAGTTTTTGCGGATGATTTCCAACCGCTCTTCCCAATCTTCTTTTACAGAACCTGGATGCAAGCCCATCATGGGGTAACAGTTGTTTGGGAAATCTTTCGCCAATTGATTCATGGCGTCAATTGTATCGATATCGATATTTGGGAGGAGCATTTTTTCTACTCCTGCATCGATTGCTTTTTGAACAATTTCTGAGCGATCCTCGTCGAAAGCGTCAACGAAAAGATGCGTGTGTGTATCAACAAACATAAATAACCTACGTTAGAAAAGAGAGATGCTAAGTCCCATTTGAACACGGTTCAACTGGATACTATTTGGATTTGAAAATAAGGTGTTGAAGTTGTAACTCCCGAAAAGCGCCCAATTTCGGAAACCGAATCGGACGTGAGCAGAATACACCAAGAAATTCTGGTCTGGAAATTTATAGCTTTTCATGACTTGACGTTCCAGCCAATGCCCCATGACGTACTTCTGGTACATACTGGTTTGAAGTCCGATTTTTCCTCCAACATGAAATTTGAAATGTCGCCAACTTTCTTTGTGAAAACGCAATTCTAGCGGAATAGAGAAGCTATGTCCACCCAAAACACTTTTACGAAACTCATCCGTTGGCGCTTTTGGACTCCAAGTGGTTGTTCCAAGAGAATCGGATACTTCAATTCGGCCATTGTGGCGTGTAACATGGAAGGAATGCGAGAGTCCCGTTCCGATTGAAACCGTATTTCCTTTAGTCAGGGGGATATCAAACAATAGATTGGTATTCAATCCGATTGATGCCCAGTGAACTTCGAATAAATCTTTGTCGCCAATCCAATCGTTGTAAGTTATATCAAACACGAGACGATCGTACTTGCGTGCCTTTTCGATGCGTGCAGGTCTCCAACCGGTAAAAAACCACATTGCACCAGGTCTAAATCTGGAGGAAATACTATCTCCTTTACTATCGTATTGAGCGTACGACGTAGCACTCATCAATAAGCAGGCAATACTAGTGATTATCAGTTGTTTCATTTCTCCATTTTTGTTCCCAGTTCCATGCATCTCGGATGGCATCTTCCATGGTTCGATTTGCTGTCCAATTGAGCAAGCTTTTCGCTTTGGATGCGTCTGCATAAATCTTCTCGACGTCACCTGCTCTTCGTTCGCCAAACTTCCAGTTTAACTTGAGGTTGGCCACTTTTTCGAAGGTATGAATTATTTCTAAAACACTGGCTCCATGTCCTGTTCCGATGTTTACCACTTCATTGAACACGCCCTCTTGCTTCATCAACCAATCCACTCCTTTCACATGAGCATCAGCCAAGTCAGAAACGTGGATGTAGTCACGCACGCATGTTCCATCATCCGTGTTGTAGTCGCTACCGAAAACGGTTAATTCCTCCAAAATTCCTGCCCCCGTTTGCGTTAGGTAAGGAAGGAGATTGTTTGGCCGTCCAATTGGTAGTTCACCAATAAAACCTGAATGATGTGCGCCAATTGGATTGAAATATCGAAGGTTAAGCACCTTGATATTGGTTCCACTTTTTGTCGTATCTGCCAAGATGCGCTCGCACATTTGCTTCGTTGCTCCGTACGGAGAGTTTGCTTCCAACACAGGACTTTCCTCTGTAACTACAGGAGAACTTTCTGGTTCACCGTAAACGGTACACGAAGAAGAGAACAAGAAGTTTTTCACTTCAAATTCCTTTGCCAACATTAGGCAAACAAGCAAGCTATTGAGGTTATTGTTGTAATACATCAGTGGTTCTTGCACCGACTCTCCCACTGCTTTGTATGCTGCAAAATGGATGATCCCATCAAAGCTATACTCTTCAAACACCTTTCTCATGGCGTTCAAATCACATACATCTACTTTTTTGAAGATGACCTTCTGCTGAACAATTTCTTCCACTCCTTTGATTATTCTTGGATCAGAGTTTCGGAAATCATCCACAATCACCGGGGTTTTACCACTATTGATTAGTTCAACAACTGTGTGTGAACCGATGTATCCAGCGCCGCCCGTTACAAGAATATGCATGTTCTGCTTCATTGGTGTCAAAGGTAATAACCTGAGTTCGGTTTTATGCCTGATCTGATGAAATTTCTACGAAAAATAGCATTAAATTTGAGTGATGAATGAAGACGAAGAACTTCGTAAAATTGACTTAAAGCAACACACGCTTTCTCCCGTTTCGCGGAAATACCTCTTCCGCATCATCCTCTATGTGATCATTCTTACGTTCTTGGGCTTTTTCATGTATCACGTCTACAACCGCCCGAATCAACCGAAAAAAGCTCCTGTTAACCCAAAAGACATCAAAGAAATTAAGGGTGTAACACTGATGGATTCTGTTTAGCGTTTCGCTCCAGCATTTCCTTGTAGAAATTGTACAACTCTTCTTGCGAGGAGAAGTTCGGGTTGCCATCTTTGAAGTATCGATTCGTTTGTGCTTCGTCAATAATCCGTGATTTAACATTCCCTTTCCACTGAATTTCGAAAATGCGTTCGAGGCGCTCTTGAATCTTTTCATTGAAAATTGGACAGGCCACTTCGATTCGTCGGTTCAGGTTACGTTCCATCCAATCAGCACTTGAAAGGAAATACTTTCGTTTCCCTGCATTGTGGAAAATCATATAGCGCGAGTGTTCCAAATATCGCCCAACGATGCTTCGTACGCGAATGTTTTCACTCAACCCTTCCTTTTCAGGAATTAAACAGCAAATACCACGAACAATCATGTCAATTTTGACCCCTGCCTTTCCAGCACGGTACAATAGGTTGATCATGTCTTCATCTACCAAGTTGTTGAACTTGATCCGAATAGACGCTTCGATTCCTTGTTGCGCGTTTTGAATTTCATTTTCAATGAGTTCTTCGAATCCTGTGCGCGTACTAAATGGCGAAACAAAAAGTGTTTCAAAACGACGATCGTTCGTGAAACCATCCAAAATATTGAAGATGCGATCTACCTCTTCACCAATTTTCTCATCTACCGTGAGTAATCCTATATCCTCGTAAATATTGGCCGTTTTTTCGTGGAAGTTCCCCGTTCCAATGTACGACACCAAACTCGAACCTTTACTTCCTTCGCGATGGATTTGAATCAATTTTGAGTGGACCTTCAAGCTCTCAATTCCAAAGGATACCTTCGCTCCAGCTTCTCGCAATTTGTTCGCCCAATACAAGTTGTTTTCTTCGTCAAATCGTGCTTGCAACTCAACGACAACAAACACTTTCTTTCCGTTCAATACGGCATTGATCAAGGCATTCATTACTTGCGATTTCTTCGCTACGCGGTACACGTTGATCTTAATCGATTTCACTTTAGGATCGATGGCCGCCTCTCTCAGCAAATCTACTACGTGATCGAAACGCTGGTACGGGTAATGCAACATGACATCACCTTTGGCGATTTCCTTGAGTAAGCTTCGCTTATTGACAAATCGGTGGTGCCAAACGGGTGTTTTCTTGTCGAACACAAACTCTTTCTTTCCAAAATTCGGGAAGGACATGAAATCCTTGAAGTTATGGTATTTCCCACCAGGAATAGTATTCACTCCTTTTTTCAAATTCAAATGTTTCAGCATGAACTTGAGCAATTCTTCAGACATCTCTTCGTCATAAACGAAACGTACAGGCTCTCCGAACTTTCGCTTCTTGATACTCTGGCTGATTTTCTCCATCATAGAGAGCGTGATGTCATCATCGATGTCTAATTCTGCATCGCGTGAGAACTTGAAGGTATACGCTTTCACTTCATCAAATACGAAAATGGAGAAGATCTGCTTCAAGTTCAGTCGAATGATATCGTCCAGAAGGATAATCTGCTGAACATCTCCTTTTTTCATGAGGTAGAATCGCGAGAATTCCTTGGGAATCTGAATAAGCGCCATTCGACGTTTCGTTTTTCCTTCGGTCAACATTTCCACCGCTAAATAAATTCCAGAATCTCTAAGGTGCGGAAATGGGTTCTTTTTGGTCAGAATAATCGGAACAATTGCGTGTTGCAGTTCCTCTTTGAAATAATCTTGCAATTCTATTTCTTGCTCTGGCGACAATTCTTCGTGCGTAATATGGAAGATGTTTTCCTCTTCCAGTTCCTTCAGAATCTTGTTATAGGCAATTTGAAACTTGATTTGTTGCTTCATGACAACGTTTCGGATATCATCCAAGAGTTTCACGGGAGAAATTTCGTCGTCCTTTACGTCTTTCTTGTTCTTATTGAGTATGGCCATTCTTCGCACAAATGCCACACGAACACGGAAAAACTCATCCATGTTATTCGAGTATATTCCCAAAAAGCGCATGCGCTCAATAATCGGCACTGTATCATCCAATGCTTCTTGCAAAACGCGTTCATTGAATGAGAGCCAACTAAGTTCACGATTGATCATTTCCATAAAAACAAATGTAGTGAGCACGGTTTAATTTTAAGTGCATTTGGATATGTATTCTTTGTTAATTCTTCTTTGAAAGATATGCTTCAAAAAGTGCTCAAAACAAAAACGCTCTCCCGATATCCATCAAGAGAGCGCTTTCCAATTTTATATGAATGATTATACTTTCATTCCTTTCACGACACGGTCTTTGCGTTTTGTGCGTTGTAGTTTTTTCTTTTTCACTTGAATGTACGCTGTACCACTTGAAGTTGTTGCGTAGTACACATTGTTTCCGTATTCAATTTCTCCTCCTTCTTTTTTCGTCCAGTCTGCCAACAAGTAGTATTTCCCTGAAGATTGTCCTTGACGTTTTCCGAAAGAAATCGTATTTCCAACACCTGGCTCAAAACGAACCACAATGTTTTCACCATCAAAACTTTCGAAGACACATTTTGTTCCGATTGGAATAATGATACGGTCTTGTTCTCTACTTGAATTCTGAACGAGTGTACCATCAGCTGTTGTTCCTTGATTTCCGGATTGTTTACTTCTTTCCAAAATAATTGTAGCGGATGTCAAAAACTGAACTTTTGCCATTGCTTGCTCATTATCGAGCCCAAATTCATTTCGAAGACCATCTGTTAATGGCACTGGCGCTGCACAACTTGCGAGGAAAACACCTACAAAAAGAAATAATACGTACTTCATGTTTTAATTTTTTTTCAAATATACTCAAATACTCTACTCCAATAATAATGCCTAATTCCAAATTTTCACTAAATCCAGAAAAATGAGTGCGTTTGGGATGAAAGGGAAGGTGTTTTGCCGATCTCGCAACTATATACTTCTCCGTGCAAAAGGGAATTTCTATTTTTGATCAAATTTTGAATCCATGAAAACCGTTGTTGAGAAGTTAACCTTCAATCCCTTTCAAGAAAACACCTACATTGTCCATGATGGAAATTCATGCGTGATTATCGATCCTGGTTGTTTTTCGCGGGAGGAAGAAGAAGCTTTGGTGCAGTGCATTGAAGCGAATGGGTTAACACCTGTAGCTGTTTTACTCACACACGGCCATTTGGATCATATTGCTGGGTTGGATTTTGTGAATCGAAAATACGGTGTCGATGTGTATCTGCAAGAAACAGATTTGTTCACTTTCCGTGGTTCTCACATCGCGGCGAATTTGTATGGGCTTCGTGGATTCATTCAACCTGAAGAACCCAATAAACTATTGAAGGGAGACGAGATTTTGATCTTTGGTGAAATGGAATTTCAGGTATTGTTTACGCCAGGGCATTCAATGGGACATGTTGTGTACTATAACAAGCAAGACGGATATGTGATTAATGGTGACGTGATCATGCGTGGCAGTCATGGTAGAACAGATTTGCCGGGAGGCGATTATCCGACCTTAAAACGCAGCATTGTGGAAACGATGTTTAGTCTACCCGATGAAACTGTCGTTTACAGTGGTCACGGGCCTGAAACATCCATTGGTATTGAGAAGCAAATCAATCCCATTTTACATTTTTGACCTGCATCAACTGCGCTGTCATTCCGATAAAGTGTTTGACGCAACGAACAAAAGGTTTGCATTTCAACAGAAATTCCTACCTTCCTCCTTCATGATTATCTAAAAACAATGGATTCATTCTTATCCGAAACATTCCTTATTTCTTACTCCGCTGGCGAGGTAGAAAAAACGAAATACATAAATATCGAAGACGTTCTCTTCTTTGAGAAACCGAATGGGATTCAATGGGTGAATACCTACGGACTCAATCATCAAGAGGAATTTCAGCAGGTGATTCGACAGAATAACTTGGATGATTTCATCATCAAACTGCTCCAAGATGACAGTCATGCGAATAAAGTAATTCAGTTGAACAACCTACTCTTTGTATCCTTGCGCGTATTGAAAACAGAAAATAAAGACCTGGATGATGAAATGATGTATTTCATTGTTGGTAAAAATTTCGTGTGGAGTATTCAAGAGAAACAAGGCGATCATTTTGGCTGGATTCGACAGCGCATCGATCAAAATACAGGGATCATTCGAAAGAAAAAGGCCGATTACCTCTTGTTTCTACTCATCGAGTCGATTATCGATAATTATCAAGATAAATACGTTGCCTCGGCAGAAACGAAAATTGACAAAATGAATACTTCCAACGTGAGTCCAACACCCGAATTTACGAGTGAAGTTGAAGAGTTGAAACAGCATTTGTTCCAATTCAAGCGTGCGACCATTAGTTTGAGAGACACCATCATCAAACTGGAAAAAGTAACGATTGATGGAACGAAGGCTCCTTACTTTTCAGAGTTAAAGGAACAAGTGAACAACCTGATTTCTGACATTGATTTTGATTTACAGGAACTGGAAAGTAAGATGAACATGATTTTCAGTATTCAAGGACACCGACTGAATGAAGTCATGAAAACCTTGACAATTTTCTCGGTGATTTTCATTCCACTAACCTTCATCGCAGGAGTTTACGGAATGAACTTCTCGAACATGCCCGAATTGAAATCCAAATACGGTTACTTTATATTATTGGGCGTGATGGTAGTCATAACGCTCCTCAGTTTGTGGATTATCAAACGGAAAAAGTGGTTTTAGCAGAAATCCAAGGTTGATTCGCCGCCTGTCAGCTTCGAAATTAGCTACCTTTACCCCATGCGAATTGCTGTGAATACACGTTTTTTACTTCCATCTAAAATGGAAGGCTTTGGTTGGTACACGTACGAAGTAACGAAACGCATCGTTGAGAATCATCCCGAACACGATTTCATCTTCTTTTTTGATCGAAAATACGATGAGCGCTTCGTTTTTGGTTCGAATGTGACTCCTGTTGTATTGAATCCACCTGCACGGCATCCCATTTTATTTCGCATTTGGTTCAATCTTTCGGTAACGCGCGCCTTGAAAAAGTATAAAGCTGACGTCTTTTTCTCGCCTGATGGGTTTTTATCTCTCAAAACGAATGTCCCACAAATTGGCGTGATTCACGACATCAATTTTGAGCATTATCCAGAAGACATTCCCTCCTCGGCTCGAAATTATTTGAGAAATTTCTTCCCAAAATTCGCTCGCAAAGCCACACATTTACTCACGGTTTCTGAGTACTCAAAACAAGATATTTGTCGAACGTATTCTATCGACGAAGAAAAAGTAACTGTAGCTTGGAATGGCGTTTCAGATGCTTTTCAGCCCATTTCTGAAACGGAAAAAGAAGCCGTTCGAGCTCGATACACAAACGGGAAGAAGTACATCACTTTTGTAGGAGCTTTGCACCCGCGCAAGAACGTCAAACGATTGATCTCTGCTTACAAAGCGATTCTAACTGACGATCCCTCGTTCGAATACGAGCTCATCATTGTTGGTGAAACCTTGTGGAAGCGTTCTGGCTACGATCTAGATCTGGACGAGCAAACGAAGGCGCATATTCACTTCACAGGACATTTATCTTTGGAAGAACTCGCGCGCGTGATGGCTGGAGCTTCTGTTTTCGCCTTTGTTCCCTATTTCGAAGGATTTGGAATTCCTTTAGTTGAAGCGATGCGTTGTAAAACACCTGTTTTATCTGGAAACCTGACATCACTTCCAGAGGTGGCCGGTGATGCCGCATTGTATTGTGATCCCTTGAGCGTCGATGATATTGCCGATAAGCTGAGAGAAATTTGTGAGAACCCAGCTTTACGAGACGAGCTCTCCCAAAAAGGAATCATTCGAAGCCAATTATTTTCGTGGGATCAATCGGCAGAAATTGCTTGGAACGTTATTGAAAACGTTCTATCGAAAACGTCTTAGTAATAAGGCGAAATCATCAAGTATACCACCACACCGCTTACTGCAACGAACAACCAGATAGGAAATGAAAAGCGTGTCCACTTCTTATGGCGATTGTAATCTCCTGTCCATGCCCACAAATAAGAAAGCAATACAAGCGGAATTACGGCTACACTCAATATAATGTGTGCGACGAGCAGAGGGTAATAGATCATACCGTATTCTCCACCGTAAGGAGTTGGATCGGACGTAATGTGATACGCGATGTAGCACAACAAGAAGAATAAAGAGAGTACTAAACTCGTACGAATCAACAAGGCATGCAACCGCATGTTTCGCTGTTTGATTGCCAACAAGGCAAAAACTAATATAACTGCCGTTGCTCCATTGAGAGCCGCATATATTGGCGGAAGAAATGAGAAATCGAGTCCATCTATACGCAATGAGAACAATGCTGCCACCGCAATTGGAACAATAATGGAAACTGCATAAATCAGCTTCTTCGCTTTTGCGATTTTAGTTGGATCCTTCAATTCCATACTCATACTTCAATAATTTTCTCAAATCCTTTTCTAATCTATTTACCTCTTCGGTATCCGTTCCGATGTACACACCACGAACAATTCCTTCCTTGTCCACCAATGTAAATGCTGGTGAATGTGCATATCCCCCAGGCGCTTCTTCATCCGAAGCAACGTGTACTAAAAATGAATTCACTCCAAGCTCATGCGTTTTGGCTTCATCTCCGGTTAAGAACTCCCAATTTTTCGCCTCAATTCCATTGTGTTTGATGTAGCGACGCAATATTGTCGGCTTGTCGTATCGTGGATTAATCGAGAAAGAGATAAACTGAAGATCATCTTGTAAATCCTTTGTCATCGCTTGAAGTCGTTGCATTTGCTTCGTCATGATTGGACAAATGGTGGGACAGGTGCTAAAAAAGAAATCTGCGACCCACACCTTTCCTTTCATTGACTCGGATGTGATTACCACAGAATCTTGATTCAGGTATGAAAACGCAGGAATTGTAGGGTATACGGTATCCGCTACTTCAACTCCGTCAACCGTTTTATACTCGACATCGTATTGTCCCATCAATGGCAATACGCGCACCTTCTCCTCTTCTCCACACGCACTAATCGCAACTACTACAAGTGCAATCATCCAGATACTTTTCCACTTCATCATTTCCCTCGACTCTTTTTCTTCTTCTCTTTATCGTAGACTTTTTGCAGCAATGCAACATGTTCTTTCATTCGGCGAACCATTCCTTCGGAATCACCTGGCAATACCATGCGTAAGTGATTTTTCTTGTCTGCAAGCAGCATCAATTCTTGAAATCCTTCCCCTCCAAAAGTATCGTCTCCCGTTTGAAGTAAAGTTTGACCGTTATGTTCGATATCGTAGATGCTTTTTGAATCACCTGAAGCCACGTACCAGATATCTGGATCATATCCTTCAACTCGATCTTTGAGCATGTCTGACACCTGCTTTACGTCTTGAACAGCATTTCCTTTTCCATCCGTAACGAATGAAATGATGCGTACCGATCCCAATTTCTTTTTACTCTTACGAACGTTCTGGTAGATGTGTTGATTCACATGCCAGAAGGAAATTCCACAGCTATCGGGACATTTTGGTTGAAGCACATTGATAAGTACTACGTTGTCCTTAAAATCTTTCGATGTGAACTTCTTTCCGCGTGCGTCTGTGAACGTATAATCGACCAATTGACCGTAGTCGTCTGGAACCTTAAATTTGTGTTCACAGCTTCGTGCACTGAAAAGGGAAAAAAGAACCAAAAAAATAGCCGGTCCGAATAAAATCGATAATGCGATTATCGACTTTTTTCGACCGGCAGAAGTTTTACTTGCCATTTTACTTAAGCGTTATGCTCCGTACGTTGCCAACGTTTCGCCGATGGCTGTTCCTTCATAAAGAGCAATGAAAATCAAGTAACTCATGAAGATGAAGTAAGGCACTAAAATCACATATTTCAATGCTTTGCGCTCATCACCAAGGTGCATAAATACCATTACGATGTAACCCGCTTTCAACAAAGTCATGATGATGAAAGACCATTTTACATACGGCCAAGCCCCACTTCCTTGTTTAATCATTGCACCTAATGCTACTTCAATAATTGTAATAGCTGTAAGAAGTGCGGTTACTTGCAAAATCTTCTTGCGAATTTTCTTTCCTTGCTCCTCACTGTGGTGAGCATCCAATGAATATTCTATAACGTCGTCTCTTAACATAATTCCGTTGATTTTCTATTAAACAAGGTAGAAGAAGGTAAATACGAATACCCAAACAAGATCGACAAAGTGCCAGTACAATCCTGTCTTCTCAACCATCTCGTAGTGTCCGCGTTTGTGGTACACTCCTCTGATTACTCCTAAACAAATAATGATGTTGATAATCACTCCAGAGAATACGTGGAATCCGTGGAATCCAGTAATGAAGAAGAAGAACTGACCGTATTGTTGTGGTCCGTACTCGTTTTGCTCAAGGTTCGCACCGTAAATTACACGTCCTTTTGTTCCTGAGTTTACAACATCATTGTACAACTTAGCTGCGAGTTCGTGATTATCTACTACATCTCCAGTTACGTATTTCCCACCATCTTTTTTGATGATGAGTTCCATGTGCTCATTTTCTTTTTTCGAGATCTTCGCTTTTGATCCATCGTGCAATGTGATCAAATTATCTTTCACATGACCTTCAGCAACAGCATGACGGTACTCTTCGTCCAAGTCCATATGACCTCCAGCTGTGATAACGCTATCTACTTTGTAGTGTGATCCTGCTTCGAAGATGGTAAAGTTCTCTACTTCTCCAAAGTGACCTTTCACAATCGCCATTGAACCGTCTTCCAATTCCACTTTTCCGAATTCAGAACCGTGAATGAAGTGAGACCATTCCCATGCTTGTGATCCAACGAAGAAAAATCCTCCGATGATGGTAGCAATCATCCATTTCACTACACCTTTTTTGTCCATTCGGTGTCCCGCTTCAACCGCCAATACCATTGTTACCGAAGAAACGATCAAGATGAACGTCATCAAGGCAACGTAGATCAATGGATAACCATGACCTAAGAAAGGTAATGAGTTAAACGTTTCTTCACCAATCGGCCAAGCCTCTTGGCAACCGTGTCGCGTTAAACCATAAGCAACTAGCAATCCTCCAAATGTCAACGCATCTGACACAAGAAAGAACCACATCATTAATTTACCGTAGCTTGTACTAAACGGAGACATTCGTCCACCCCACAAGGTTTTGGAGTCTATCTGTTTCGAAGCATGTCCTGCCATCCTGAAAAATTTTTATGCAAGTTTAATGAATAAAAAGCAAAAATAGTAACAAAAAGACCCACAATAGCCCTAAAAAGTGCCAGAAAATTCCTGTCATTCTTAGTTTGATTGCGTTGTTCTCGCTTATTTTACCTGTAAATGAGAATATTACAGCTCTTATCAAAAAGAGTACTGTAATTAGAACGTGTAACAAATGGGCAAAAGTGATAATGTAAAGGAACGATGATGCAGTATCATATGATTCCATTGCTTTTACCTGAAGATATGGGTCCAACTTGGCTCCTTGATAGATCAATTCACGATCTTCATACGACACCTCTTTTCCCTTGTAATACACATGAAAATCTTTTCCCATCTCTCCTTTCACGTAGAAATCACCACGTCCGTCGCAGATATTAACTGCTAAATCTTCCAATCGTTCAGAATCCAATAGGCTCAATTGCTCTCCTTTATGTGTCATAAGCTGTCCGTCTACTACAGATAGTTCACGGTTTTTGAAGAGGATTTTGTATTCGCCGTAATTCTTAATCTCGAATTCCATGTCCTCATTTGGATTGGTGAATTGCTTCATGAAGGCTTGCAAGTCTTTCATTTCGGCATCCGAGATTTCCTTTCCACTTAGGAAGAAGTCGTTTCCATTTACTTCAACAAATTCGTCTCCTTTTTGGATTTCAAAGTAGTCACCGTAGCGACCATCTGTTACCACAATTCTATTGAAACTAAAGAACACTCCGTTATCCACGAGTTGTCCATATCCTTTGAATTGGAAGTACACGAATGCGAGTCCGAGCACAAGTGTAATTCCCATCATGGATTTTAGTCCCCCAGAATTTCCTGATTTTGCAAATTTTGTTGCGGGGATGAGTGTCAAACTACTCAGGATGATAACTGTGGTACTGATCCAGAAAGCATTTGGCATTGGCACCTTCAGCCAGAATGAATCTCCCATACTTACTACGTAAGCGGAAATCAAACCAGCAAAAAACATGACTACACTAAAAATCCCCACGTAAACGAGGTTCATTTTTGCTTTCCCCATTTGTTCTTGGTTCCCATCGTTAATGGGTTCGTTTTTTTGATTGTTGTTGGTTACTTCTTCTTTCATAACACTTGTTTATGGCATGAATCCCTCCACTTTATCAAATACGTAGATGAATTGAATTACTGGGAGGTATAAAAATGATGCAAACATGACTCTACGCGCATCTTTATCATCGAGCGTGAGAAATAATTTGTACGAATACAGAAAAAAGGCTCCTCCGAGTATGATGGCTAAAACCATCGATGTGATGCCTGTCCATCCCAAAATCCACGGCATTACGCTAAATGGAATGAGGAGCAATGAATATAATGCAATTTGAAAGGCCGAATTCTTCGATTTTCCTTCACTCGATGGAAGTAACGAGAATCCTCCTGCTTTGTAATCGTCGTACGCAACCCAAGCAATGGCCCAGAAGTGTGGGAACTGCCATGTGAATTGAACGAAGAACAGCACACCTGGCACTAAGTCGAATGAATTGGTATAAGCAATGGCTCCAAGCATAGGAGGAATAGCCCCTGGAAATGCTCCGACGAATACAGCCCAAGGTGTTTTACGTTTGAGCGGTGTGTACATGAAAACGTAGGATACGAAAGCTGCTAATCCGAGCAATGCTGACGACAAATTAAGCATGTACAAGAGAGCCGTTCCCACCAATAAGCAAACGATTACAACAATATACGCTTCGTTGACAGACATTTCCCCTCTCGGCAATGGCCGTTTCGAGGTTCGCTTCATTTTTTTATCCAGCTCGCGTTCCCAGATTTGGTTCGAGCCATTTGATGCTGCTGTAACGAGTGTTCCTCCAATAACGAGATAAAGAAGTTCCTTCCAATCAGATCCGCCCACGAAAAGGTAACCAGAAATCGCTGAGACGACCACCAATGCGGACAAACGGAACTTTGTAAAAACCAAATATGATTTCACCTTGCTTGGCGCTTTTTCTGCTCGCTGTGTATTGTCCATGAAGGTTTTTTTGCGACTACAAAAGTAGTGTTTTTTTAGAGATTAATGTGTGTTGCTTGTTACAATGCGTATGGATTTTCGATTAGCTGATCTTCTAATCATCCGATTTTGCAAAAATACACTAGAAATCTACCCAGAGAAGTAAAAAAAAGAACTCACCCCGCAATGGAATGAGTTCTCTTCGTATTTCGTTTTCTATTTACTTAGAGAATCAACATAGCGTCTCCGTAAGAATAGAATTTGTATTTCTCTTTGATCGCGATGTCGTAAACTTCCATCATCAAATCGTGTCCACCAAAGGCAGAAATCATCATTAACAAAGTTGACAATGGTGTGTGGAAATTGGTGATCAATGCATCTGCGATACTGAAATCGTATGGAGGGAAGATAAATTTGTTCGTCCATCCTTCGTAGGGCTTCAATAATCCGTCTGTAGAAACCGATGTTTCAATGGCACGCATTGAAGTTGTTCCCACCGCAAACACTTTTTTACGGTTTTTCTTCGCTTGATTAACGGTATCCGCACATTCTTGCGTGATAATCATTTGCTCAGAATCCATTTTATGTTTCGTAAGGTCTTCCACTTCTACCGGACGGAACGTTCCCAACCCGATGTGCAAAGTTACTTCAGCGAAATCGACTCCTTTCAATTCAAGGCGCTTCATCAATTGGCGTGAGAAGTGCAATCCTGCAGTTGGTGCTGCCACGGCTCCTTCTTCTTTCGCGTAGATTGTTTGGTAACGCTCGTCATCCAATTTTTCTACGTCTCGCTTGATGTATTTTGGAAGTGGTGTTTCTCCCAACTCTGTAATTTTCTCCTTGAATTCTTCGTAAGGTCCATCGAACAAGAAACGCAATGTACGTCCACGTGATGTTGTATTATCAATTACCTCAGCAACCAATGATTCATCTTCTCCGAAGTACAATTTATTTCCGATTCTGATTTTTCTTGCTGGATCAACCAACACATCCCACAAAAGACTTTCGCGGTTCAACTCTCTCAACAGGAATACCTCAATTTTCGCACCCGTTTTTTCTTTGTTTCCAAACATACGAGCAGGGAATACCTTGGTATTGTTCATGATCATTACATCATCCTCTTCCACATAGTCGATGAGATCTTTAAACAATTTATGCTCAACTTTTCCTGTATCACGGTGAACCACCATTAGTCTGGCTTCATCACGGTTATCACTTGGGTATTCTGCGATTAACTCCTCTGGTAATTCGAAGTTAAACTGAGATAATTTCATTTTGTTCATAACGCCGCTTGCTTTGTTTTTGTTTCCGAAAAGATGTGAATTTCAATTCAGGGCAGCAAAGATAAGAAAGATTCTGTTTTAGGGAGTTGGAAAGATGGATTTGCAGTTCGAAGGTAGAATTATGAGTTCAGGCATCGGGGGTAGTTCTTTCAAATTGATGCATGGGACTGGAACCGAAGTCCGTCGCTATTAACTCCGAATAAACTCAATCCATTCATCTACGGATTTCGCATCATCAATGGAAAGGTCGCCTGATTGTGTTCGGCGCAATTCGATGAGTGTTCCTCCCGAGTTGAGTCGTTTACCGAAATCACTTGCAATGGAGCGAATGTACGTTCCTTTGCTGCAGGTAACCTCAAATTTGACTTCAGGTAATTGAGTGGTATCGATTTTGAATTCTTCGATGGTAACGGTATTCGATTTCAACTTTACTTCCTTTCCTGCCCGCGCGAGATCGTACGCTCGTTTTCCGTCCACTTGTTTTGCTGAGAAGATGGGTGGCGTTTGTTGCTGCTCTCCGATGAACGATTGTCGAACACGCTCTAAATCCTCTTCCGTGATATGATCAACAGGAAATTCTTGATCGAATTCTGTTTCTAAGTCGTATGAAGGCGTTGTTTTTCCGAGTAAGATCGTTCCTGTGTAGGTTTTCGTTCCTACCATGATGTCGTTGATCTGCTTCGTATGTTTCCCGATGCACAAAACGAGTAATCCAGTGGCCAATGGATCGAGTGTTCCTGCGTGGCCCACCTTGATTTTCTTAACGCCCAACACTTGTTTGAGGTTCCAACGAATTTTATTGACTACGTCAAACGACGTCCAATTCAATGGTTTATCCACCAAGATGGTGCTTCCTGCTGCAAATTCTTCGATTGATGCCATAAATTAAGAAACGAAAGACCAACAAATGGTGGCAATTCCTGCTGCGAAACAGTAATATGCGAAATAACTCAGTTTACTTCTTTTAACCAGTTTGATCATCCACGTACACGCGATGATTCCCACAAGAAATGCTGCTGCGAATCCTGCTGCATACACGCTATTTGAAATTTCAGAATTGGCCATTTCTTTTGAAAACTCTGGGCTTAAAACATCCTTCGCCACTTTTCCTAAAATCAATGGAACCACCATCAGGAATGAAAATCGTGCTGCCTTTTCTCTGTCGATTCCTAAAATAACTGAAGTTCCGATGGTCGATCCTGAACGTGAAATACCTGGAAGAATTGCAATCATTTGCGCAATTCCAATCAGGATCGCGTCTTTAAACCCAACCGATTTATCTGTTTTACGCGCTCTTTCCGCCACAAATAAAATGAGTCCTGTTACGATGAGCATCAATCCTACCAAGAGAATCTTTCCACTGAAAAACGACTCAATGAAATCATCAAAAAAGACACCAACAAGTGCTGCTGGAATCATCGAAATAATGATTTTCATCGAAAACAAGAATTCCTCGTTCACTTTGAATTGGAACAATCCTTTGATGATGCGTACGACTTCTTTCCAGAATACCGCAATCGTACTTAATGCTGTTGCAAAGTGAAGTACAACGGTCATCATCATACTCGATTCGCCCGACAATTCTTGTCCTTGGATCGCCTTCATGATTTCGAGGTGTCCACTACTACTCACGGGCAAAAACTCGGTTAATCCCTGAATGATTCCGAGGATGATTGCATCTAAAAAACTCATGAAAAACTAGTTGCTAGTTGGCAGATTCTGTTTCGCTTCCTGTCTTAGGCTTGCGCATAATTGAGTAAGCAATCACAACAAATCCCGCTACAATCAATAAAGGAGCTAGCGTGATTCTTGTATGGCTGAATAGTGCACTAGCATCGAATTGATTTGGATCTTCCGTAGCACCTCCAATCATAAGAAGGTACCCCAAGATATTGATCCCAAGTCCGATGAATAGCAAACGATAGTTCAATTTACTGAAAGACAAAGGAGCCGTCTTTCTGAACTCGTTCAAATCAACTGTTTCTTTGTGAGCAGAAGCCGCCGGATTGTTTTTCGACTGTTCGATCATTTCGTTATCGAGCATTTCTGCTTTCTTTACTTTTGGACTTGATTTCTTATTACTCATGCACCAAATTTAATACAAATCATCCAATTTCATTCTCAAATATTTGTTAAGTGCGAGCCACGTTGAAACAAAGGAGATGACAATTCCGATAATTAGGAGCGATCCAAGCAAGGCGAGGAAGTAAAAAAGCGTCAGGTTGATTTCGATGGAATCAACTAAATTATTGACTGCATAAAAGAGCACGAGGAGCAAAGACATCCCGAAAACACCACTAATTACGCCCATTCCAATGGATTGCCATAAAAACGGTCGGCGAATATATCTCGATGTTGCTCCAACCAATTGCATGGTTTTAATTGAAAAGCGTTTTGAGTACAGCGCAAGTCGGATGGTGTTGTTAATCATCGCAAATGCAACAATTATTAACAAAAGTGCAACAGCTCCGATGAGCCACACGAACTGTTTGAACCCGAGATTGACATTTTCCACCATGGATTCATCGTAGTTCATTTCTTCCAAACGATCTCCGTAATCCGTTATGAGTTTTGCGCGAATCGCTTCCAAGCCTTCCGAATTAGCATGTTGTTCTTTCGGTTTGAAACTAATCGTTGGCGGCATAGGGTTTTCTCCTTCGAAAACAGCTAAAATCGCTTCAGCATCTTGCCCAGGCTCCTGAAATGTTTCGAGTGCACGATCGGGCGATACGAAGTATACTTCGCGGAATTCGTCCCATGTTTTGAGTTCTTGTTCAATCTGCTTGATATCGGCTTCGTTCTGATCTGCCTTGAAAAAGAGGTCACAAACCAAACTTTCTTTCGATTGAGTTTGAACGCGATCCAATCCTAACACGGCCGCAATCACCAATCCGATGACAAACAACACCAATGAAATCCCAATAATCGTTGAGATATAGCTGGTTTTAACACCCTTTCTATTGTATTTTTCGACGCCTTCGCCCATGAGAGTAAAGGTAAATAAAGTTCGACTCGATGTTCTTTGTTTGTTTGGTTAGTTATGAATGTGGGATTGTGAATTAGTTGGGGGATCGCTGCGCTCTTGGATTTTTCGATTATCCGATTATTCGATTTTTCGATTGGCTGTTGCAAATGGAGGGGGGGACTCACGATGGCCGCCTTTCGTCCTTTACTGAATTTGATTTGAGGCCATTTTATCCATCTCGATCAAATCTCGTTGTGATTGACGCTCGATAACCGTTGAGAGGTATTCTTGCAGAACCTGCATCAATTGCTCTGAAGAAATGCTCACTGCCGAGTTGTTTTGTTGCATCTGCAACCATGGTTTTCGTTCTCCGTGCGGATATTCTCCGAAAATCACAATTGGTGTTCCATGAGCCGCAATCTGACCTTCTTCTATTTTCCATTGATCTGCCCAATGATACAACCAGTTCGCGTCGTCTCGGTACATGCGAACACAACCGTGCGATGCAGGATAACCTGGCAATTCGTATTGATGCATTCCAATGCCTTCGTAGTTGTCAATATTGCAGTACCATTCTAGAATCCACGATGAGTTAATGGTAGAAATCGTCCGCTTTGACTTCCAATTGGTAGAAAAGAGTCCTGTTGGCGTTGGCTTGTGCTTACTTCCCAAGCTTACAGGTCCCCACTTGATTCGTTCGCCATTTTCATACACCGCAAAGGCTTGAGAATAATGCGAAACAAGAACGATTTTCTTTACTTCTTGGAGTTCACCTACCGATTTTGGAAATGGCGCATACAGTTCGATGCCTTCTCCAATGGTATCTGGAAAAACGAGTGTATCCATGTGCTTCAAACGCCAAGCATCCGCGCGATTGATCACCATTAAAGCCGACAAGGTATCACCTTCTTTGAGATTCGACAGCCATTCACTCGTATCCGCAGAAGCGATCAAGCGATAGTTGATTATGCGCTCTTGTGGCAAGACGATTTTTTCTTCCACTTCCACAATCTCCTCTTGAATTTGAGGTACCATTTGATCCACCTCGGTAGGGAAAAATCGGAACACAAAAAAAGCAGCAACTCCCAGTAAGAGTTGAATCCCGAGGATCTTGAACCAATTTTTTAGTGTGTATTCCATGATAGAAATATTCGCGCATAGCGGCGCATAAATGTAGTTGTTCTGTACAAATAGCGATCCAATTCTAAACGAAAAAAAGATTGTTGGGTTACAACATCTCCAAAAGGTCGTTTTTCGTCAACTGTTTCAAAATGCTTGTATCCGTATGCACCAACTCTTGGACAAGTTCCTTTTTTCGAGATTGAAGCTCCATGATTTTCTCTTCAATGGTGTTCGGTGTGATCAATCGAACGGCAACTACTTTATTGTCTTGCCCAATTCTATGCGCCCGATCAATGGCTTGGTTTTCTACCGCTGGATTCCACCACGGATCGATGAGGAAAACGTATTCTGCTTTCGTGAGGTTCAGCCCTGTTCCTCCTGCTTTCAAACTGATCAAAAACACACGTACGTCATCATCTTCCTGAAATGCTTCGACTTGATCTTCCCGATTTTTCGTTTGCCCGGTAAGGTACGCGTATTCGACCTTCTCTTTGTTTAATGCCGATTTTACCAATTCTAGCATCCCGACGAACTGAGAAAAGATCAAAATCTTGTGATCATCCTTCAACATGTTGATCTGCTCCATCAACACATTCAATTTTGCTGAATCGCTACCGTAGTACTCATCGTCAGAAAGCAACGCGGGGGAATTACAGATCTGTCGTAACTTCGTTAACCCTTGCAGTACGTGGAGACTGTTTTTATTGAGCGACTCCGTTTCTTGTTTGTTGAGATAGAGCTGGAATTCTTTCTTGTAGGCATCGTACACTCGCTGCTGTTCTGCCCCCATTTCACAATGCAATACGATCTCCGTTTTTTCGGGTAGTTCTTTTGCTACTTGCGTCTTTGTTCTTCGTAGAACGAATGGATGAATTTTCCGTTGAAGCTCTTTCGCGCGCTTGGTTTCCTTGAATTTATCAATTGGTATGCTGTACAAGTCCTTGAAGCGCTGCGCCGAACCGAAAAGTCCAGGCATTGCAAACGAAAGCTGTGCATACAGGTCGAAAGTATTGTTTTCAATCGGTGTTCCCGTCATTACTAAACGCTGTCGTCCATTCAGCAAACGTGCTGCTTTGTACCGCTTCGAACTTGGGTTTTTGATGGCTTGTGACTCATCCAACACGACACAATTAAAGGTAAACGCTTTGAGGTGTTCAATATCGGACAACATGGTTCCGTAGGTGGTAATAACAATATCGAAATTCGAAAATTTCATCTTCTTCGTATTCCGATTCGGTCCGTAAACAATTAATCGCTTGAGATGAGGCGCGAACTTATCCAGCTCAACCTGCCAGTTGAAGAGCAAGGATGTAGGTACAACAATCAGATTGGGCGTTGTATTTCCCTTTTCGATTTGATGCAATAGGTACGCGATAATCTGAATGGTTTTTCCCAGTCCCATGTCATCGGCGAGACAACCGCCAAATCCAAATTCGTCAAGAAAGTTCAGCCAATTCAATCCTTCTTTTTGGTAATCGCGTAGTGTTGCATTGAGTGATTTTGGAACTTCGGTTTTGTTGATGGACTGAAAACTTGCCAACTTCTCCTTGTAATCTTCTAATTTGAGTTGCGCATCTTTTGAGAGCACTTCCAATTCGAATAAATCGTCGATCAACTGGAAGTTAGAATGATGTGTTTTGATGAAATCACCTTTCACTTCTCCCGAGCGGAAATACGCTCCGAACTTTTCGATCCATTCATTGGGCATAATTCCAAGAGAACCATCCCCCAATTTCACATAACGTGTTTTATTCAAAACCGACTTCTGAATATCCTTTAAGGTTACTTCTTGATCGCCAAAACTAACTTTTGCATGTACTTCAAACCAATCGATTCCCGAATTCACAAAAGTTTGAACCGCCATTTTGTGCGCATTCAGTTTATTGTTGCTCAACTGACTGAATCCCAAAATTGAGAAGTCATTTTTTCTCCATTCTTCGAAGGCATCCAAGAACCAACCACTTTCTAAAAACTCCTGTTTGTGCAGGTAAAAGAAATCGACACCATTTTGATCTTCAAAAAGTGGATGTTGCTCCCGAACAGTTCGAACGAAGCGCTGCTCTTGAATCTCTTTTCGTTCAATCTCATACAGACCTCCCGCAGGATTTTCAGCATAAATCGTTTTGCGCGACATCGCCGCCACTTCCGTTTCTCCATATGCAACAACGGGCGTGATCGTAATGTAATCTTCCGATTCCCCCAAGTAAATCATGTATTCCGTGATGGCATCCAAAGATTGTTCCTTTACCACTCGCTTCGGTGCCTTTTGTACAAAGTCATATTTCACCGAAATGGATTGCTCTAATTTTTGAAGGAAATCTTCCCGAAATCTCGAAAATTGCGAGGTATGGATGAACAATTCGTGTTTGTTTTCACCAAAAAAGTTAATGATGCGAATGACCGCGGGATTATCAATGAGATTCAAGGTGTCTCCCTGCCAATAGTAAAATAAACCGATCAACTTAATACGTTTACTACTGAACGTGGTGTTTTCCACCTGAACGGAACACGTCAACACATAATAATCGTTTTGCTGTTCCACGAAAATCGTCGCGCTTGTTTCTACCCGTTTGAGTTCGATCGGTTTTAAGGATTTTGCCGTGATTTTCGATACGAAGTGTTTCTTGTTTTCGAAAAGGTAAAATGGAAACTTGAATGGATTCTTGATTATTTGCTTTGCTTGGACAAGTTGCTGATCGAGTTCTTGTACTTCGTTGTTGATCTTTTGTTCGAGCAAGGCCAAGTAAAATGGCAAAGATTCATCGTTTGCATTCGTTTTGATTTCTTCGAGAATGTCAACCGCCGTAATCGGCGACTTGATTTTTCCTGCTTTCGTCAACGGCGCCTGCATCCATTTAAAATCGATCCGGTCTGCATAATGATTTTCCGATACAACGATCAGTTTTTGCCTCTCCGTGTCGTTCGCTCGCTTTGGAAATTGAAACTCAGGAATCAATTCCTTTTTGAGCGATTTTACCGTTTCTGAGTTCAAGTTCAGTACATTGATTTTTGGCTCGATGAACACACGTCCTCCCTCAATCGACATCTCGAATAAATCATCAATTCGATTGGGGTTATCCATTCCCATTTCAGAAGCAGATCGCTTTAGCAAAGAATGGCGGTATGCATGATCGAAAGGCAATTGGTACTCGCGTTCCTCCAAGATTTCATGTAAGAGAAAATTCAGATGAGAGCACAATTCCTCGCTCGCATTGTCGCAAGAGCATATCAACACCGTATTTCCATTTTTCTGAATAATGTTGAAATAGGTGGCTTCTGCACGTGGATTGTACAACACGCCCGAAAGGTGATCGGGCAACACTTCTGCATTCAAAATGCGCATTGTGTCCCATGCGTAGTGCTTTTCGACACGCGGAGCCGAAATATCCTCAATCTCCGCCTCTTCCAAATCCAACACCTGCTGATTTTCGAGAATCAATTTGTCATCAATTCTATGAAGCTCCAAATTGCTTGGCATTCGTTCTTCTCTTGTTTTCTCTTTCTCCTTCAACGCTCGCAATTGCTGATCCGCTTTCACCATAGCATTAACAATGTGCTTGCACGCTCCTGGCCCCTCATATGGACACGAGCAGCTTGCTTTCTTCACTTTTTCCGAATCAAAGCGAATGTCTACATGGTAAATTTTTGATCCTCGGACAATCGCATGAAACGATGTTTTTTCAAGTTCAAAATTCTGAATAATTGAATCCATAAACCGACTTCTCGTGCGCTCGACGGTATTTTCTTTCAAAAATTCGAGAAAGGGTTGAAAGGAAAGTTGGATCATTTGAGGGAATTCGATTCAATCTTGGAGATTGAAGTTAGGGATAATTTGGGGTTCGACTTGATTTTCCAAGTAAGTTTTTGAGTAGAAACTATGAGCGGACTTTGGTTTTCGAAGTCCAATTTCGCGACATAAAAAATCCTCGACTCCGACATTGATCGGAACCGAGGATGTTCAATTATTTCTGTTTCGAATTAAAATTCGAACGAATTCATGAAGTCTGTTGTGAAATCACCTTCGTTGAATTTCGGATCTTCCATCAATTTTTGGTGGAAAGGAATGGTTGTTTTAATTCCTTCGATGATGTACTCGTCCAACGCTCGTTTCATCTTCTTGATTGCTTCTTCACGTGTTTGTGCTACCACAATCAATTTCGAAATCATCGAATCGTAGTACGGAGGAATTGCATATCCTGCGTACACGTGCGTATCTACACGAATTCCATGTCCACCTGGCGAGTGGTAACTCGTAATTTTCCCTGGTGAAGGTCTGAAATCTGCATGTGGATCTTCCGCATTGATACGGCATTGGATCGAGTGCAATTTCGGGTAATGATTTTCACCTGACATTTTCTCTCCAGCCGCCAATTTGATTTGTTCTTTGATCAAATCGTAGTTGATTACTTCCTCTGTAATGGTGTGCTCAACTTGAATACGCGTGTTCATCTCCATGAAGTAGAAGTCGCGGTGCTTATCTACCAAAAACTCAACCGTTCCTACACCTTCGTAGTTTACAGCTTTTGTTGCTTTGATTGCCGCTTCTCCCATGCGCTCACGCAATTCGTCAGTCATGAATGGAGAAGGAGTTTCCTCTACCAATTTCTGGTGACGACGTTGGATGGAACAATCTCTCTCAGAAAGGTGACAAGCGTTTCCGTATTGGTCTCCTGCAATTTGAATCTCGATGTGACGTGGCTCTTCGATGAATTTCTCCATGTAGATTCCGTCATTACCGAAAGCTGCAGCTGCTTCTTGGCGTGTTGAGTTCCAAGCTGCCTCCATTTCTTCTTCTTTCCAAACGATGCGCATCCCTTTTCCACCACCACCTGCAGTTGCCTTCAAGATGATTGGGTACTTGATCTTTTTCGCTACTTTTTTCGCATCATCAAGGTCTTTCAACAAGCCCTTCGAACCTGGAATACATGGTACACCAGCCGCGATCATGGTTGCTTTCGCACTTGCTTTGTCTCCCATTCCTGCAATTTGTTCTGGCGTAGCACCAATAAACTTGATGTTGTGCTCTTGACAAACGCGAGAGAATTTTTCATTTTCTGAAAGGAATCCGTATCCTGGGTGAATGGCATCAGCGTTTGTAATTTCCGCTGCTGCAATAATGTTCGGAATTGACAAGTAAGAATCAGCACTCTTTGGAGGTCCAATACATACTGCTTCATCCGCGAAGCGAACAGGCAAACTGTCTTTATCCGCTGTAGAATAAACGGCAACGGTTTTAATTCCCATTTCCTTACATGTGCGGATTACGCGTAATGCGATTTCACCTCTGTTCGCAATTAATATCTTTTTGAACATGGTCATATTGTTCTTCTTAAAAGTTCGCAGTTAAATCCATGAGGATTCAACCATCAATAAAGTTTTACTTAAGATGGGTCTACCAAGAAAAGTGGTTGGTCGTACTCAACAGGTGTTGAATCGTCTACCAATACTTTCACGATTTTTCCAGAAATCTCAGATTCGATTTCATTGAACAATTTCATTGCTTCAATGATACACAATACGTCTCCTGGCTTCACTGTGTCACCCACAGATACGAAGTTGTCTTTGTCTGGTCCTGGAGAACGGTAGAAGGTTCCGATCATTGGAGATAGAACAGTGATGTACTTTGAATCGTCCGCTGCTGGTGCTTCGGGTGCTGCTGGAGCAGGAGCTGCCGCAGGTGCCGGTGCTGGAGCAGCAGGTGCTACTGCTTGAGGCATTGCTTGTGGAGCCTGAACAAGAATTTGTTTTGGTTCCGCTTTTTTATCTTCCGACTTGATCGTCAGTTTGAAATCTTTTTGTTCGATCTCTACTTCTGTAACGTTTTGTCTCGCGACAAATTTGATAAGATCTTGTATCTCTTTGATATTCATTTTCCTTCAGATTTATTTAGTAAAAATACATTAAATTCGATTCCTTCCTAAGAATTGTATGCCCATTTTAGGTAAACAGCTCCCCACGTGAAGCCTCCACCGAAAGCAGACAAAATCAAATTATCACCTTTTTTCAATTGTTTTTCGTAGTCCCACAAACACAATGGAAGTGTTCCGGCAGTGGTATTTCCATATTTTTGGATGTTCACCATTACCTTTTCCTTTGGAAGTCCCATTCGATTCGCTGTTGCATCGATAATACGCAAGTTAGCTTGATGTGGAACGAGCCAATCTACGTCATCACTTCCAAGGTTATTCTTTTCCATGATTTCGGCAGAAACTTCGGCCATGTTTGTTACAGCAAATTTGAACACTTGTTTCCCTTCTTGGTGAACGTAGTGCATGCGTTTTTCAACCGTTTCGATTGAAGCAGGGTTTGCCGACCCTCCTGCAGGTTGAAGTAGGTATTGTTTCCCAATTCCATCTGCTCTTAAGATGAAATCTTGTACTCCCATTCCTTCGTCATTTGGCTCCAACAATGCTGCGCCAGCACCATCACCAAAAATCACACAGGTTGCTCTATCTTGATAATCAATAATGGAAGACATTTTGTCTACTCCAATAACGATTACTTTCTTGTATTTTCCTGTTTCGATGAATTGCGTTCCTGTTGAGAGTGCATAAATGAACCCTGAACAAGCCGCGTTAAGGTCGAAGCCCCAAGCGTTGTTCATTCCTGTTGCTTCGCAAACGATATTTGAAGTACTTGGAAAGGGATGATCAGCTGTAACTGTAGCCACAATCACCAAATCAATATCCTCTGGTTTGTTTCCTGTTTTCTTCAAAAGACCTTTTACGGCCTCGATACACATATCAGAAGCCGCGCCGTCTCTCATGATCCTACGCTCCTTGATTCCTGTTCGGGTTGTGATCCACTCATCGTTGGTATCAACCATTTTCGATAGGTCCTCATTGGAGAGAACATGTTCAGGTAAGTAACCTTGAATCCCCGTAATGGCAGCTGTAATCTTTCCCATAGCTTATATATACTTCGTTTTACTCAAGGTTGGCACTGGGCAAATCCTCAAGTATGAATACTCTTATTGTCTGGCAATAAATCATGCTTCTTCGCCAAAGATGGGAATTTATATTGTATCAAGCTCAATAAACAACGAAAGGCCACTCAAGAAGCATCTTGGTCGCCTAGTCCGTTAGTATGTTACCTGAACAATTTCACCCCAGAAATATTCGTCTTGAACACTTCTTTCGGAGTGAGATCACTTCCAAGTACATTAATTCCAATCTTCATACGAATGAAGAACTCGTAGCAATAATTAAATTGCCACTTCCTTTTCTGCTACAACTTTCCCTTTGTAGTAAAGTTTTCCCTCATACCAGTGAGCATGGTGGAACAAGTGTGGTTGTCCAGTTGTTGGGCAAGTTGCGATGTTGCTCGCTTCTGCCTTTACGTGTGTTCTTCTTTTGTCTCTTCTCGTTCTCGAGATCTTTCGTTTAGGATGTGCCATCTCTATCTATTTATATTCTTTAATATCTCTTTTGCTGAAACTATCGTTTCAAATTTTTCAATGCTGCCCAACGCGGATCTACATCTTCGTCGTTCATGTCTGCATCATTTTCGTCTTCAACTCCTTCATCTTCTAATTCGTTGAAGTCTTCATCATCGTACTCATCATCAAAATCGTCATCTTCATCATCTTCTATTGAGTTTACCATGTATTGTTCGAGGTAATCGAGCATTTCTTGGTTGCACTCACCTTCTTCATGAACCGTTCTTGAAGGTAGCAATACCGTCATAAACTCTAGGATGGAATGTTTGATATTGATTTCAAATTCTTCTGGATAAACGATGACAATTGACTCGTCTTCTTCATCTTCCGTTCCAAACTTGTACACCAATCGAAACGATCCTTCAATTGGAACATCCATGGTATCGTTACAACGGCCACAAGGCGTTTTTACCACTCCGTCCAATTGAAATTCTCCCACCATCATGGTGTCTTTCTTGTCCAAAGTGAAGTCAACATGGACTTCTCCTTCTTGGATGATTGAGTATTCAAATGTTTCAAAGAACGTATCAGTTATATCAAACGAAAATTCGTGTCTCCCTTGTTTTAAACCAACAAACGGAATAATGAATTGCTTATCGTCCGATTTTGCCACTGACTCTTCTATTTTGTTCCTCCTTCAGAACTTCATGTCTATCAATGATTTCTCACAGAAAATGACGCTTCAGTCTATAGGCGGGCGGCAAAGTTAACTAATTTAACCGAAAGATGTTGATATCTTTCAATGAAATTTAATTATCGCCGCGCTTGTTATCTCTTCCTTTCTTCTCTCTTGGCTGAGAAACCAGCACATTTGCTGTAATTTCCTTTTCAAATTTATGGTTTCGGAAAACATCCATTGCAAGGTAAATTGCTTGACGCATCGAATCTCCTGACGCTTTATTTTCTCCTGCAATATCGAATGCTGTTCCATGATCGGGAGACGTACGAATAATCGGAAGTCCAGCGGTGAAGTTTACCCCTTCATCAAATGCTAATGCTTTGAAAGCAGCTAATCCCTGATCGTGATACATTGCTAAAACGCCATCGAACTTTGATCGCGCACCCGAACCAAAAAAGCCATCTGCTGGATATGGACCATAGGCCAAAATCCCATCGTTTTGCGCTCGATTAATCGCTGGAATGATTGTTTCACGCTCTTCTTCCCCCATCTTTCCGTTCTCTCCTGCGTGCGGATTCAATCCAAAAACGGCAATTTTCGGACGTTGGATGCCGAAATCTTTCTTCAAACTGGCGTTAAATGCATTGATTTTATCAAGCACTTTATCCGTAGTAACGGTTGTGCTCACGTCCTTCAACGCGATGTGTGAAGTCACCAATCCAACTCTCATCGTAGATGAAACCATTAGCATGAGCGCTTCTTCCTGCCCCGCCATGTCCGCCAAATATTCGGTATGTCCTGGAAATTGGAATCCTGTCTTTGCCATTGCTTCCTTAGAAATGGGCGCTGTTACGAGGACATCAATTTTACCAGATGCTAGATCTTCTGTAGCCGCTTGCAGCGAAAGGAAGGCATATTTTCCGCCTGTCTCATTCGTTTCACCGTATTTTACGTCAACCTCATCTTCCCAGACATCCAATATGTTGATTTTCTTACGTCGTGCATCTGCAGCAGATGTGATTCCGTTGAAATTGAAGTTATTCATTCGAAACTGCTTCTTGCTAGCTGCAAACAACTTCTGCGAGCCATAGATTATAGGTGTGCAATCTTGCAAAATGCGCGCATCTTCCAATGCTTTCATGGTTACCTCCATGCCGATTCCGTTCACGTCACCAATTGAAATGCCGACGCGAACATCACTTTTGGATGATCGTTCCTTTTTATGCTCTTTTTTCTCCATTAAGATTGATAGTTTTTAAAGAAGTTGTAGAGTAAACGTACTCCCACTCCTGATCCACCTTTGGTGCGGTATGCATCTTTTTTGCTTAAGAATGCAGGTCCCGCGATATCCATATGAATATAAGGAGCTTCTACGAAATGCTCCAAGAATTTCCCGGCTGTAATCAATCCTGCTGTTGGTCCTCCAAGGTTATTCAAATCAGCAATAGATGATTTCATTTCTTCCAAATATTCTTCCCAGAAAGGGAAACGAACAGTGCGCTCGTATGTTGCTTCTCCTGCTTTTTGAAGTTGTTCAAAATACTTGTCATCTGCATTCCCCATTATCGCGCTGGCCTGAACACCCAAAGCGCGTGCCGCAGAACCCGTTAAAGTTGCTGCATCAATCACCAATTCAGGATCGTATTTTTTCGAATAAGCAAGTGCATCCGCCAGAATCATTCGTCCCTCTGCATCGGTATTCAATACTTCAACCGTTGTTCCATCATACATGGTGATGATATCTCCCGGTGCATATGCATTTAAACCTGGACGGTTATCTGTTGCTGGAATTAGTGCAATAATGTGAAGCGGTAACTGTTGCAGTGCAGCAAAGTAAATAGCTCCTGCCATACACGCTGCTCCACCCATATCGCTTTTCATCATGTCCATTGAGTTCGCTGTTGGCTTGATACTCAAACCTCCCGTATCGTAAACGACACCTTTCCCAACCAGTACAATCGGCTTCTTATTCGTATGATTCTTTCCTTTGTATTCTACAATTGTAAATGTGGCTGGGTCAATTGAACCTTGATTCACAGCAAGTAATCCTCCCATTTTGAGGGATTCTATTTGTGTTTGCTCCAACACATTCACGTTTAAATCCGTGTCAACTGCTAGTTCCGCGATTTCCGCTGCCAACTGCTCCGCATTCAAAAAAGAAACAGGCTCATTCACCATGTCTCTCGCCCAATACACTGCAGCCGTCATGTTGATCAGCTCCATCAATTTATCATCACCAAAACGCTCATCAACGATGATGTTCTCTAATTGATACACCTTCTCTTCTGCATCTTTGAGGTAATCGAGGAATTGATAACTCGCCAAGAGAAATCCTTCTAAAAAGGCATACACCGTTTCAGGCTCTCCAGCTACGGAAATCTCCATTACTTTTCGATCCAGTCGATCGCGAAATGCCGCTCCATGCTTGCGCATTTTTTCGGCATCATCGGAAGCCTTCACAAACATTTCAAGGGAATCCATTCCCTCCACGAATTGTACGTCTTTATCGAGTTCAAGAAAATTAAAAACGGCTTCTGCGCTTTCACTTGAAATTCCATGGATATCGGATTCACCATCTGTAATGTACACTCGGTGATTGCACATTGATTGGTCTTCGCTTTTTTCTACCTGCATCGTTTTCAGTTTTGAATTACAAAAGTAATCATACAAACGGACTTGGCATCTATTCTACCAATTGATGAAAGTCCTTGTTTACTTTTTACAAAATCACACATATCGCTGTAACGGATAGATAATTTTGAGTATACTTAATAAGCGTTGTTGCGTCAGTTTTCTTTATGTTTGGAATAAAGGTGTTGAAATACCCTAGCAATGAAGGAAGGTATTACCGAATTAAAACGATTATGATAGATAGCAAGCTAAACACATTGCGCAGGGCGCGAATCATCACGAGCAGCTTATGCCTAATCACCATGGCTGTTTCTGGTGTTTATGCGCAAAACCAATATACAGGCATCGTAAATGACAACACGGTCAGTTCATTTCTAGATTCCTATAATCCATCAACGATTGTTGACTCAAAAAGCAAATTCTCGGTAAGCTTCCATTTCAACCGTTCAAATGTCAGCAACTTTAGTGCGAAACGCTATGTTGTTTATGGGGGTGGCGTAAAATACATCGAGCCGAGAAAACCGGGTTACGTGCGCAATCACCTGAATGTCGACATATTGAATCTTAAGTACGAGTTCGATCATAAAAATGCTGGAGCTTATTCGTTTCGAATTCGCACAATAAAAAACATGGAGGGACTTCCGATTCGTTGGGCACAAAATGCAGCATTGGATTACAACGAAAATGTTTTTGGTGCTAACGAAGACATGACTGGATTCGGTTTAAACTCTGTTGATTTCACTGAACATAAATTCACTTATGCGCGCACTATCTTTGATCGAAAAACTACCTTCCTGAAAGCAGGAATCTCTATGAAAATCCTGAATGGATTGGATGCCTCGTATCTTCGCGTAAACAATGGGCAATACGATTTCGTTGACACCAACTCTACCCAAGTTGATTTTTCGAACGTTAACGCTGATTTTGGAACAAGTGAAAATAGCAATCAGTTGTTTTATGATCACCGAGGATTGGCTTTCGATCTTGGTATCACCTACGAATACCGCCCCGACTTCGAGAAACAATACTATGACATGGATGGTGTAAAGCGAATTACTCGTTACGACATCAATAAGTACAAATGGAAGGCGTCCGCTTCCCTTACCGACATAGGTTTCTTGCGCTTTTTGAGTGATTCAACCTCATCCTATAACTTTACAAATTCAGCGATTACTGCAAGCGCAGACAAACTGGTCAACTTATCATCACTCAATGTATTGTCCTTTATCAACTCACCATTTGACTATGTAAATGACAGCATCGCTCCGAACGGAGTTAAAGTTCCTGCAGAAGAGCCAACGAAAATACGAATGAGTTTACCTGCCGCTTTCCATGCCAATTTCGACTTAAACTTGCTTCGACCTTGGTTTTATGTGAGCTATAACATGTCGATCCCACTCCACTTCAAAAACGATATTACACAGTTGAGAGGGTTCTTTATTCAAACAGCGACACCTCGAATTGAGAAAAACAACTGGTCGCTTATGCTTCCCATTTCCCACCAAGGGAACGGAACGGTTAGTCTTGGCGTGGCAGGGCGTTTCCAATACGAAGGGTTTATCGTTTTCGCAGGCTCCAACAACGCAGCATTCTTCTACGGACAAAAAGCATCTCGTGCTCGAAACTTGTTTGCAGGCGTTTCATATAGCGTGCCGTACAAAGTTCCTGTCGATTCGGACGGAGATCAAATTTCCGATCCATACGATCATTGTCCATACGATCCAGGGCTGCCAGAGAATAACGGGTGTCCCGATACAGATGGAGACGGAATCATTGACAAAGAAGATTTGTGTATTTACGATAAAGGTCCACGCAGTACTCGCGGATGTCCAGACACGGATGGTGATGGCGTTATTGACATGAATGACATGTGTCCAAACGAAAAAGGATTGGGAATTCACTACGGATGTCCAGACCGCGATCGTGACGGTGTGATTGATGCGACCGACCGATGCCCAGACGTTCCGGGAATCGAATTAAATAACGGTTGTCCATTGGATGATCAACGTTGTTGTACAGATGAAGACGGCGACGGTGTTTTGAACGATTTCGACAAGTGTCCAGGCGTACCCGGATCTGTTTACAACTCAGGATGTCCGATTGATTCGAGCAACATCAATAACATTAATCTTCAGGAGGAGAAAGAAAAAGTGGATGCCAACAACACTGGACAGCAAGTAAAAGATGATCCTGAAGTTGATCCGCGCGATCAATTGATCACCTCTAAAAATGAATTAGATTCAGTATTGGCTGGAAAGAATATTATCACGGATTTGGCTATCTACTTTGATGTAGATGAGGCTACACTTCGCGATGAGGAGCGTGAAAAATTGGATAGAGCGTTCAAAATCTTACCGAAAAATGAGCGCTACGAAGTTGTCTTGGTCGGGAATACGGATCGTGATGGATCTCTCGACTACAACTTGTTATTATCGAAACGTCGTGCCGAAACCGTTAAACGCAAGTTGATCGATTACTACAAATTCAAGGAGAAGATTACTGTTTACTATTACGGAGAAGAAAAATCCATTCACAGTGGCGATTACACCGAAGAGTTGAAACAAGCCGACCGAAGAGTTGATGTGAAGTTGATCAAGTTGCCTCGAACAGATAAGAGATAGAAGGATGATTGATCTGAAAACATACCTCACGAAGAAAGGGTTCGTTGTTCTGCTTGCATTCCTGAGCTTGGGTTATTTTTCTCACGCTCAATACATGGAATTCGAATGGTCCGATGAATACCGTTTTTCGAATCGGAAGACGGGTTTTTTCACTGAGTTTATCGGGGCGAATCAAACTTCTGTGTATTTGCTTCAACGTAACATTTCAAAATCGAAACCTTACGACAATTCGAAGGTAAAGATTATCGCCTTGAACCGAAACTCGATGGCACAAGACACTATGGTGTCAATAAAAGGCTATCCCGAAAACGAATCGATGGCAAGCGCGCTCGATGAGTTGGATTTCGTCACTTCCGTTGTTGCCGATGGTCGTGTTCTTGTATTCTGGAGAAAACTGATCAATACAAACACCACACGAACAGAGGAAATCTATGGACAAGTATTCAAAGCCGACTTACAGCCTGCAACGAAGATTTTGAAAGTATTCGCCTACAAGCAAGATGTAAAAGATCATCCGTCTGTATATGATCCAACCATGTGTGTCGTTTTAACGGACGAGAATTCTGACCACCTTGTGTTGGGAACAGAACGTTTCAACGAGGGCAATTTGGAATTTTACTACGCCACCTTTAGCTCTGGGCTTGCAGCAAACAAAACAGGTGTTGTTCCCCTTCCTCAGAAAGCCGACAGCTATCCAGGTCAACTCACTTCGGACTATGAACTCAAAGAGAATAAGCTCTTCATTCGATCAACTGTCGATTACACCAAAGAAGAAAAAATTGAACTGTTGCCACGCCGCGTTGATCATTTTCCAGCGTTCACACTCGCCGATTTAGCTACCCAGCGATCCACATCCATTGAACTTCGAGGAGCGGAGCTATCGATTACTGATTTCAGCTATCAAACATTTGGAAACAACACGCGTGTGATCGGTTTCTTTGGAAATTTTAGTGAAGACACGACAGGCACAGATAAACACGGTTTGTTTTATGCCGACATCGACCATGAATCGTTTGAAGCGTCAGAAGTAAAGTACATCAGTTTTGATCGTTCTACGCTCAACCGATTGTTTCCTAAAAAGCGAATGCGCAAGCGTGAAAAGGAGGGAATTGATGAAGACGAGCTACTAGCCTCTCGCTTCGACATTGAACATATTGAGGCGATGTCGGACAATAGCTTGGTGCTTTTCTTTACGCGCGAATACAATCATACGGAGAGTGACACGCGCAGCAATTTGAGCGGTGAAAATGTTTACCAGTTTGATCATTTCTACAAAAAAAAGGACATCTTCGCTATGCGCCTGAGCGAAGCAGGAGAAATCATGTGGTCGCGCAGTTTAGGGCGCATGATTACCTATCAAGGAGAAGACGTTTCAGACTTACGCGTAGTTTACAAGTACGATGAATTCTTCGTGTTGTACGGAAACGAAGATGCCGAACTGAAGCCACCGAGTAATCGAAAGAAGCACCGACATTTAACCGAAGAATTGGAATACGCCATCTTCAATCCCAGCTCAGGACGAGGAAAAGTGTATACAACAGAAGTAAACGAACCCAAGACTGATCCAAAAGATAAGCAATACCTTGATCCGAATTCGGCAACCATCGTAGATGGGCAAGTTTTCTTTTACACAATGAACATTCGTCAAAATCCTTTGTGGATCGCAGCGAACATCATTTGTTTACCGACACTTTATTACACCGCCGTTTCCGGAAATACGAAGCAAGCAAAAGCACAATTCACCACCATGCACATACGCGACGGAAAGCGGCCTCGAAAAAGACGTTAAACTATTCTTCTTCCATTTCATCTACGCTCTCTTCCTCATCATCTATAAAACGATTCATGTTGATATCGTAGTACTGCGAATTGAGCGCTTTCCCCATCTTGTAATTGGTAATTTTGATGTCCAATAGATTTTCGCGGTACTTCATCTCCTCTTCCAAATCAGGCAAATTCGGATTGAGACAGATATCTCCCAAGTATTTTGTTTTTGAAAGATCTCCTGACAACCAACGAGCGTTTCGTTTTCCAAGAACATACACGCCGTATTGATTCAACTTCCCGAAAGGATCGTAGTATTTCCATACACCATCAGGCAAACCGTTCTTCATGTTTCCTTCGCTTTGCAAGGTTCCATTATCGTAGAAATTCTGCACATATCCATTCATACGTCCGAGCGAATCATCTGCTTCCCACTTCGTGTAGAGCTGTCGGATTTCGTAATGGTCGGAGTGAGAACAATCGTATTTTGACGACATCTCGATAACATAACTTTGATAGAGCAGGTTCCCTTCACGATCAAAATCGGTCAACACTCCCTTGGACTTGAAGCGTACCGAATCATTGATGGCAATAATCGAATCCTGATAATCTACTTCGTAGAGCAATTCTCCGTTGTAGCTATAGTATTTCCAGCAGCCAACTTTTCGACCATTACTCAAATCACCATCTCGTGAAATGGTATCGTTGGGATAGTATTTAGTCATGTGGTAGTTGATGCCATTCTTGTTCACCAAGCTTGGGCGACCATAATACGGACGTTCGAAGTAATCTCCTCCGAGACCTAGTTTCGAAATAACGGATTCCAACGACTGACTGGTTGTAATATCGCGTGGCTCAAAGTAAATCGAATCTTCCCAATTGAACAAATAACGTACACTCAACTCATTTTCTTCCCAAATCTTTTCTTCAATTGGGTACGAATATTTGAATTTCACATAGTGGTATTTCACTCCGAGTGAGTCGTATGCTTCGTAATCTTCAATCGGCATACCATCGAGGAAGAAACCGCGTTTGGCCAATTTACCATTCGTATGGAACGACTTTGATTCTCCCTGAAGCAATCCATCCTGAAAATTCAAGTTGTACAACAAGATTGAATCGCCTGGAGTTAGCGTGAGATACGTTCTGATGTATCCATCTGGATCACCATATTTGTACGAAGCCTCTGTTGTTGCAATTTTATTTCGCTCGATGCTCTTTCCGTGCAGCATTCCGTCTTCGTAATACGATTCAGATGTCATCTCACCATACCAAGAGTAAGTTGTTTGCTTGCCATGTATCTTACCGTTTTCATAGTTGGTAACATCCACTAGGAAATGCACCTTTTTTTTCGGGAACGAATCACGAAGAGGATTCTCATAATCGTACTGCGCATAGCTGTAGCCATCGTCCTCCATTGGCTTTGCATACTTGTACCATTTTGCTTCACCGTTTAGCTCACCTTTCAAGAAGTTTGCCTCTGTCATTTTCTTTCCAAACTGGTCGTAGCTTACCCATGTTCCGTTTGGTTTACCGTCGATCATATATCCTTCAAGACGACTCAATCTTGCAGGTGCATCCTTCCCTTTTTTCACTTCACTATAGTCAGAATACGAATATTCGCCGTAGCTGTTCATTTCAAAAATTCCATCTAGTGGACCTGCAAAAAAGCTGTAAAAGATGTAGGTTGAAAAATCTTGATCAAGCTCTGTTGGATCGAGGAACCCGAGCATGATAGGGTATTTTGTTTTTCCTGTTTCACGAAATTGATCTAAATCTTTTCTGAGTTTTTCAGAGATATCGTTCGCTACTGGAAGCGACATATTGAGCTCCTCCTTCCCCATTTTGAATTTCTTTTCTCCAAACTTCAAGTTGACAGGTCCTGTATACGGCTTTCCTCCTTTTATCAGTTTGTATTCGCTCGCCACATTAAATGTTTGATCAGATCGAACATGTTGAATCGGAACAGAATCTGGCTCGTAGTATTCCAAAAATGAAGCAGAGCTTGTTTTTTCTAATTCAAGATCTCCCAAATAGGTATAGCGCTTACCCGTCCAGCTTTCAAAGTTGTCTGCATACGATTTATCTTCTTTCATCATCATGTTTCCTAAAGAGCTGTACCCTTTCGAAGAAAATCGTTTTTCACTTGGATAGTACATCGCCGAGTACATCTTCGTTGAATCGTCTACGAACCAAGACTGAAACAATAAGGTTGAATCTACCATCCCTTCTTTCCCGAGCGTGTCGTATTTATCGTAGAAGTAGAAATTGCCAGATTGTCCTCCTGTCACTTCGTAACCCTCTATCACAAACTTTTCTTCCTCCTGGAACTCTTCTTGAATTCGGATAAAATCTCCCAAGGAATCGTAGGCTAGTTGGAGATACAACTTTCCGGTGTAATCATAGATCGATCGAAGGTATTGATTGGAATCGGGCACTTCGGTAATCACATCGTGTGCAATTCCATTGTCCCAAAATATCGTATCCTCATCTATCAATTGACCGTTTTCAAAGCTATATCGGTATGCCAACTGACCATTGTCATAGCGAACTTCGTACGTATTCGCGTATTTTGGTCTACCTCCGATGCTATCCAACAAAACACCACGTCCTTTGAGCTTTTCTTCATTTTTATCGTAGGCACGAGCGTAATAATCATCATACCCGAACTCTCCTCCATTCATCAACTCTTCAAATTCCATTTCATCGAAGTAGTCCTCTTCGTAGTAATCCATATCGTATGGAGCCCCCTCTAATTCCTCTTCTAGCTCGAGGTTTTCTTCTTCCTTTTCGAAAGCAATTTCGTACAAAGCTCTTGGCGGATTTGGTAAATCATACTTGGGATAAAAATCAAATTGATCATTGTCGGCTCTGTAGGTATTCGCCAACCCTTTCCGAATCCAACGTGTGTTTACTACTAAAGAATCGTTTTGTTCATACGTTTTCTTCAAAGTGATTAGTTCATTGTTCCGATTTCGCTTTCTTCGATCTCCAAATCCTGTAAACACAATCTTTCGTTCGATCCACGTTCCACTAGGAACACCATCCTCAAAATACCCTTCATCAATTGGGTATTCCGAATTCAGAAACTTCCGATACGGTCCGTGCTGTACACCATTCTTGTAGCTCACATATTCAATAAGCGTATCCAAGGTTGGGTATCCTCTCTCAATGTAATTGTTTACTTCCTCCTTCGATAAATCATAATCCAACTTACGCCGCTCGAACTTCCATTCACCTTCTTTAATTCCGTTTACAAAAAGACCATGTTTCAATGTATCTCCTTGTAAATCGATCCAGCAAGCTTCGCCTTCAAGCACGTTATTTTTGATGGTGAAATATCCCGCAATTTGATCCGACACCAATTCACATTCTCCCTTTTTGTTCATCATGCAGAATGGTATGTAATACTGAATGTACTTCCCATCTGGAATAGGATCGAGCATTGGTGTAAGGTCATTATCTGCAGAAAAGCGCTGTTGCATCAAAGGATACGGGTTATTTCGAATGGCTTTTTTCAGCTTGTTTGAATTGAGATACTTAAACTCCTCTTCGTTCGAAAATTCTTTGCCCATTTTCCTTTCGAACTTTTTCATTTGGCGCTTCATCTCTTTGAACTCCTTTTTCGAGGCGACTTCTTCGTTTCGCTCCGCAACCAATTCTTGATAAATTTCGTAGGTGATGCTGTTTAAGCTGTTCTTTCCTCCTATTCGCATAAGCCCGTGCGATCTTGCTTTCACTTTAAACGGGTACACAAAAAAGGATTCTCCATTGATTTCTACAGTATCCACCTCTTGGGCGTAACTAGGAGAAAATAAACAGGTAAATAATAAAGTTAGTAGTAGGAAAAAAAGATAGGTTTTACTCATAATAGGTGTATTCAAAAGTTTCGATTTGAATGTTTGGGTCGTTGTTTGAACGCTGCTCATTCGTGTGCGTAATGCGTTCGGGAAGTTGATTGTTTTCGTTGAATGAAAAAGTAGAATTTCGTCGGTTAATGAATCGACCCAAACTAAACGTCGAATCAATAAATCCTGTACAAAGTCCTGATTTATCGTATTGAATGTTGCGCTTGTAATTGAATGGTTCCTGCTCGTACTTAATTTCCAGCGGATGGTTTCCCTTGAGGGAATATTCAATTGTTTTCACATCGAATTCTTTCACGCGGTTTACCACTCGATAACGCTTTACGGGTTTTTTCGGCGTTCCAAAAACGATGATATCCTCTGTAGTTGGACTGAGAATGGAATCTACCGACAATGTACCCCAATATTTTTCGTGCGGAAGAAAGAACAAGTAATTTCCATTATCTCTGTGCTCATAGGCTAGGAAACTGCTCGCTGTTTGCTCCACATCATACATTTGATAGGCCGTTAGATCATCATTAAATTCGTTCACTTTTGTCATTTTCACTCGATGGAACCCGTGAACATCTTTAACGTTTAGATAGGAAAAAGTAACATCACTCACCTTTTGCCCCTCGTAATATTCATCAATCTGAAGCTTCGAAATAGCTCCGTTTTTGTCGAATTCGTAATGCTTCTCAGTTTTAATCGATGCGAAATCATCAGGGTCTCCATTCAAATTGTACATCTTTCGATGAATGGATTTCACGTTATTCTCTCGGATCAGGCTATCATTGAACCACACGGGAAACGAAACATTGTCTTCCGAATCTGAAAAGAAATGCTGCATTTCCAGCACAAAATCTTTCGTATAGGTCTTACCGGGACGTAAAAAACGCCGTTTCTCCTCCGAACATGCAAGCAGAAAAGAAGCAATTAAAATCAATATTGAGAGACGACGCAACATAGGGACTCTAAGATAGTAAGATTCTCACTGTCTGTCCTTGCATTCCTCATTTTTGTTCCGAAACCCACGAAATTCGGCTGTAAACCGAGGTTTTTACCTTAATTTTGCCTTAATTACAAGATATGCGCCCAATAACTGACTGGTTACCGATTACAAAAGACGAACTCAAAAAACGAGGGATCGACGAAGTGGATGTCATTCTCATTTCAGGTGATGCGTACGTGGATCATCCTGCGTTTGGAACAGCAGTTATCGGACGAATTATCGAAGACGAAGGATTTACCATTGCTATTATACCTCAACCCAACTGGAAAGACGATCTCCGTGATTTCAAAAAATTCGGAAAACCTCGTTATTTCTTCGGTGTAACCGCAGGCTGTATGGATTCTATGGTGAATCACTACACGGCAAATTTACGCTTGCGTTCAACAGATGCATACACACCTGGTGGTGAGGCAGGATTTCGTCCCGATTATGCAACAACAACGTATTCGAAGATCTTAAAAAAGCTCTATCCAGACGTTCCTGTCATGATTGGAGGAATTGAAGCTTCGCTTCGAAGAGTAACGCATTACGACTATTGGTCGAACAAGTTGATGCCATCGATTCTCGTAGACTCACAAGCTGATTTATTGGTGTACGGAATGGGTGATCAACCTTTGCGTGAAATGCTCCGACTTCTCAAAAAAGGTGTTTCATTCGACAATCTGCGCACGCTGAAACAGATTGCCTTTTTGCAACCAAAATCGGAACCGCTTCCAAAAAACAAACAATGGGAAACCGTTTCCTTATCCAGTCATGAGGATTGTTTAGAGGATAAAATCAAATACGCAGCAAACTTCAAAACCGTTGAAGTGGAGTCGAATAAATGGGCCGCTAATCGCATCACACAAGATGTGGGCGATCAGGTGTTGGTCATTAATCCTCCCTACAAAACGATGGAAGAGAAAGAGATCGACCAATCTTTTGACCTTCCGTATACACGATTACCTCATCCGAAGTATAAAAAACGTGGCGCTATTCCCGCCTACGACATGATCAAATTTTCGATCAATATGCATCGAGGTTGTTTTGGAGGATGTAGTTTTTGTACGATTTCAGCGCATCAAGGGAAGTTTATTGCTTCGAGAAGCGAGAAATCCATCATGAAAGAGTTGGATGAAGTAACAGAACACCCAGAATTCAAAGGGTACATTTCAGACATTGGCGGACCATCCGCCAACATGTACAAGATGAAGGGGAAAGTGGAAGAAATTTGCGCTCGTTGTTCAAGTCCAAGCTGTATTCACCCCGTGATCTGCTCGAATCTTGATACCTCGCACAAATCCATGACGGAGCTCTACAAAAAAGTAGATGCTCATCCGAATGTAAAAAAGGCATTTATCGGTTCTGGAATTCGCTACGACCTGTTGGTGGATGACTTCAACAAAAACAACGAAGACGGAAATCACGATGAGTACATTGAACAGGTAGTTACGCGACACATCAGTGGTCGATTGAAAGTTGCTCCTGAACATACGTCTGATGCCACGCTACGCGTGATGCGGAAACCGTCGTTTAAGTACTTCCACAAGTTCAAGGAAAAATACGAAGCGATTTCAGCCAAGCACAACCTCAATCAACCTTTGATACCTTATTTTATTTCATCTCACCCTGGCTGCGCCGATGAAGACATGGCGAATTTGGCTGTGGAGACAAAAGACATGGGATTCAAATTGGAACAAGTGCAGGATTTTACGCCTACACCGATGACAGTAGCCACCGTAATTTACTACAGCGGTGTTCATCCGTACACGCTTAAACCGTACGACACAGTCAAAAATAAGGAGCAAAAACTCAACCAGCGACGTTTCTTCTTCTGGTATAAGCGAGAAAACCATGGTCATATTCGCCGCACCTTGAAAAAGGCAAAGCGAGATGATTTAATCGAAAAATTGATTGGAAACCAGCCAGAAAACGGATCTCAATCCGCTTCGAAACCCACACCAAAATGGCTGGAAGAACGACGAAAAAAGGATCGGTCTAGGAAGAAGCGGAAATAGTTGATCATGATAAATGATCGGCAATCGTTATCTGATTAGTATTGTTTTAGAGGTATCTCCAATGACTTTCGTCTTGCATTCACCTAACAATTTCGTATTTTTAGCATACTAATCAACTCTTATGAAACGTTTTCTACTATCCTTTGCTGCGATATGGGTCGCATTATCTGCAACGGCACAAAGTCATGCATCTGCCAAATTTCAACCAACGTATTGGAAATACTCAAACATTACACCAGGTGTACTCGAAGCTGTCTCGTGGACTAAAACCCGCATGAAACATCTCGAGAACGTAATGCCTTCATGTTCCGGAATCCCCACGCCGTACGGCATCATGGGAGTGCACGATGATGATCATTTAATGTCACAAGAAATTGCCAATGGCGGCAATAAGTTTGACGGAAAAAGCATTCGAAATGTACTTTGGCAGTTGAGCGAAATTCCCGATTCTGGTCTTGTAAACATGTTAGCGCGAGACATTCATGTGTATGAAGTGTTGCGGTTTTTGAATGATGATCAGCGATCTACTCATTTTGAGTTTACAGATTACAACATCTCGCTGGAAACGGTATTTGGAGCAGCCAATTATGCCGTTCTTTCTTCACCCAAAATTCAATTTACTGAATCAGGAATACAATCGGAAAGTGGTGTGAGCTATTCACCAGTTAGCGCCTCAACAATGATGAAATCCTTGGAGTATGGCCCCGCAACTTGGACACCTGCTCCATCGTGTAACTTCAGCACACGAAATACTTCTATTTCTGCTATCACCATTCACACGATTCAAGGATCATACGATGGAGCCATCTCATGGGCACAAAACTGTAATTCCAATGTCTCTTATCACTACGTGATTAAATCTTCCGACGGACAAGTCACACAAATGGTATTGGAAGCGGACAAAGCGTGGCACGTTGGTTCCGAAAACAACTATACGATTGGCTACGAGCACGAGGGATATGTGAACGATCCCGCTTGGTACACCACTGCAATGTATAATTCGAGTGCGGATTTGAGCCGAGATATTGTCAACAGTGGATATGGCATTCCTCCTCTTCGCACCTTCTATGGTGACGCTACAGTTGGAACGAATACCTTGGGCGGCTGTACAAAGATTAAAGGTCACCAACACTACCCAAACCAATCGCATACCGATCCAGGCGTAAACTGGGATTGGGAACGCTATTACAAATTGATCAACAACACTCCAACATATACATCGATCACGGCAGGATCGGGAAATTTCTACGATACAGGAGGTCCAACAGGTAACTATACAGATGATGAGCGCGAATTATGGTTGTTTCAGCCTACCGCAGCACAAAGCGTTACCTTGAATTTTAACGCATTCGATTTAGAAATAGATTATGACTTTCTATTCATTTACGACGGTGCCGATGTTAATGCTCCTTTAATTGGAAAATATACTGGAACCAATTCACCCGGGACGGTAACATCGAGTGGTGGCTCTTTGGTGGTTGAGTTTAGAAGTGATTGCGGAACGACCTCTCCAGGGTGGCAAGTTAGTTATTCGTCCGTTCAGGGAGACTTCAATCCTCCTACAACGAGCATTGCAACAGGACCACTTTGGCAAACAGATGATTTCTCCGTAATGATTACCGATACAGATGCCGAAAGCGGAGTTGAGCAAGGTTACTATTTGGTGGGAGAACGAAACATTACCGACAACGGATGGAAATCAAAAGGAACCTACGGATTTGTTCATGAAGACTTTGAAGATGCCAACACGATTTGGACGAATCAAGTTGGGTTGCATACAGTAGCAAATGGTGAGTTCATCTACTCCGACGTGAACGAGCAAAACTCGAATGCCTATGCATCAGTCGTGCAGGACGCTTCCACAAAATTCCTCTTCGAATGGACACAAACGATTACTTCTACAGGAACCAATCAACGTGCGGGAATGCACTTTTTCTGTGATGCACCGACCTTGCCAAATCGTGGGAACTCCTATTTCGTGTACTTGCGTGAAGCAACGGACAAGCTGCAAGTTTACCGCGTAACGAACGATGTATTCTCCGTGGAAGAAGAGGTTTCGATTACGGTGGACCCAAACATTGCCTACAATTGTAAAGTGAGCTATGACCCTACGTCTGGGCTCATCAAAGTATATGTTGATGATGTACTTGTTGCCGAATGGACCGATCCACAGCCATTGACTTCAGGAAACTCGATCTCGATTCGAACAGGAGGATGTTCCGCTTCTTTCGATGACGTTCACGTATATCGCTCGCGCGGGAATCAAATAGATATTACCGCTGGGTTTGGTGAGTTGATGTCAATTGAAAGTGAAAATGCCATCGAAACGGGATTAGTAAAGAGCATTGCCGTCGATATGGCCGATAACTGGTCGAGTATTGCAAGCGAAACGTATTTATTGGATTTCTCTGCGCCAGAAATGAGTTATGTGAATGATGGAGCAGCGAGCGATATCGATACGTTTACAACGGCGACGTTGGAAGCGAATTGGGACATCTTTGATATTCATTCTGATATTTCCGCCTTCACCTATTCGATTGGGACAGCACCAGGTACAACAGATGTCGCTTCTTGGACGGGCAATAACACTGCAACCTCCATTAGCGAAGTATTGAACTCACCCGTTCAAAATCAGCTGTACTATATTTCTATTCAAGCAGAAAACAATGCTGGGTGGACCTCAGAATTTAGCTCTGATGGTCAACGATACGTAAACAACGTTGGAATCGACGAATTGGAAGACTTATTCAACGCCATTTTGGTGTATCCGAATCCAACAAGTGATTTCGTAAACATTGAAGGTTTGCCGGCAGAAAGTCAATTGTATTTGATTGATGGAAAGGGAGCGATTGTTCAAATGGTAGCTGAAAACTCAACGGTTGACGTTTCTCATTTCGCACGCGGAAATTATCAATTGATGATTAAGGTTGGACCTGTATTTACTGTGAAGAAGTTAGTGTTGAAATAATCGGCACTACTCTTCTATTCTGTTTCCTTTCTTGTCGATGTAGGATCCATCGGTATTGACCCACCACGAATGAATGTCCTCTGTCCGTTTCAATGTCAGCATGAAGCGAAACGAGTGCCGTCCACTTTCGAAGGGAAAGCCGATTCGTACATGGGAGGAATAATGATTTCGACAGACTCAGCTGCATAGCCGGCTTTTCTATTGTGAACAAGAGATGGATTATCCATGTGAACAAAAAATCCCGCCATTCTTTCGAATGACGGGATTTCAATTTGGTTGAAGATTGTTTTCTTATTCTTCAGATGAAGCAGCTTCTCCTTCACCTTCTGCTCCTTCTTCCTCTTCGCTATCATCAACGTTTGCAGCTCCACGTGCCATTTTAACACCTACAACTACAGCGTCTGCTGGCTCCATGAAAGTAACGTTTGGTACTTCAAGACCTTTGATACGAACAGATTGCCCGATACGAAGTTTAGAGATATCCACAGTAATAGACTCTGGAAGATCAGCTGGAAGACCCATTACACGAAGCATACGGTTTGGAATACGAAGTTTACCTCCGTTCATTACACCGATAGAAGCTCCAGTTGTTCTTACTGGAAGTTTTACCTTCACTGGTCTGTCATCTGCCAACTCCAAGAAATCAACGTGGCGAGGCTTGTCAGTTACAGGGTGCATTTGCTTTTCCTGAATGATCGCCATTTTTTTGTTACCGTCGATATCAATTTCGATTTGGTAAACATCTGGAGAGAAAATAACTTTCTCCAAATCTACTGACCTTACAGAAAAGTGAACTTGCTCACCCCCTCCGTAAAGCACACAAGGAACATTTCCAGCATTTCTAACTGCCTTCGCGTCCTTTTTCCCTACGTTCGCTCTCAACGAACCGCTCAATTGCGCTTTTTTCATTTTGTTTTATTTATGTGTTATACCTGAGTCTTTTGACTCATTTTCTTTTGTCTATTTGTTACGAGATCACAAAGTGTGAACTAATTGATTGATTGTTAATCATTCGTCGAATAACGTCAGCGAACAAATCTGCAACCGACAACACGCGAATTTTATCGTGCTTCTCTTTCAAAGGAATCGTGTCTGTAACAATTAATTCCGTGATTTTCGAATTCGTCAATCGCTCGTATGCTGGTCCCGAAAGTACAGCATGCGTACAGAAAGCACGAACGCTTTTCGCTCCCTTGTCCATAAACAAGTCTGCTGCTTTCGTTAATGTTCCCGCTGTATCAACCATGTCGTCAATTAGGATTACATCTTTTCCTGTAACGTCTCCAATTACCGTCATTTCCGCTACTTCATTCGCTTTACGACGTTGCTTGTGACAGATTGCCAAACCGATATCCAGTTTCTTTGCATACGAGTTTGCACGTTTTGCTCCTCCTGCATCTGGCGCTGCCATAATCAAGTTTCCATTGTTGAACTTGTCAATTTCTTTGAAGAATATCGTTGAACCATAAAGGTGATCAACAGGTACTTCAAAAAATCCTTGGATTTGATCTGCATGCAAGTCCATCGTCATGATACGATCGATTCCTGCTGCCATCAACATGTTGGCTACCAAGCGTGCACCAATTGCAACACGTGGTTTGTCTTTACGATCTTGACGAGCGAACCCGAAATAAGGTATCACAACAATGATTTTTCGCGCCGAAGCACGTTTTGCTGCGTCAACCATCAATAAAAGTTCGAAAAGGTTTTCCGTAGGAGGCATTGTAGATTGAACCAGGAATACATCCTGACCACGAACGGTTTCTTCGAAGGAAGGTTGAAACTCCCCATCGCTAAAATCCGTAACTTTCACATTCCCAAGGCTTGTACCGTATGATTGTACAATTCTTTGGGCTAAATCTTGTGATGCTCTTCCTGCGAAAATTTTAACTCCTGCTGACATAATCTCAATTGAGGGCGCAAAGTTACGTAATTTCCTTCAAGTAGAAGGCAATCATGTTGTGAAATCCTACGATCTGCTTAATTTCTATCAGAACTAGACAAGAAAAAGAGGTGCAAAGCTGATAATCAAGCCCTTAATAAGGATGATTCTCTCCTCATTTCTCACTTCTTTTTGCGTTTACGCCATTCAAAATCGACATCGCGTTCGTTGATAATTCCGATTCTAAGAGAGACAAAAAATCGATTGGTTTCGAAATTTTCTTTTGGTAAGCGAGGCATAAAGTGATACCCCGTCTGAAAGTGCAAAAGCCAAATCTTGTAGCCAACTACTGGTGCGATTCCCACCCGGCTTTCATCGAAGTTCGTTCGGAAAAATAGATTTCCTCCATACGTTAAACCAAGGCGATTTGTTTTGAACCAATACCCCATGTCGTAGCCCAAAATGTTGTACTTAATATTGTAGTTGAATCCCAAATGCACGGCATGGGTATGCGGATTTTTCAGGCGAACTTGCTTCCACTGACGCTCAACTCCGATTTCAGGAACGGTGTATTTTCCGCGCTGAATCCCCAAATAAGGTCCCGATTTCTTAACAGAGATTTCCACCAATGGTTTTTTCTTTTTACCGAAAATTGTCTCCTTTTTCTGAGCAAAGCTCAAAGCAGGAAACAAAAGCAAACACATTATGAGGACTCTATTCATCGTTTTTCTTTGTAAGGCGATCCAACAGTTCTTTATCCTTTAACGCATTCTTGAGGAAAATGGTACTTTCTTTCAAGGAAGGAATAAGCAATGCAGCTGCATTTTCGACAGGAAGAAACAACAAAGAACCTTCTTTTGATTCTTCAGAAATAATATCCGATTTTTCGTCATAGGACTCCAATAAAATCAACCCAGTTCCCACAAACAACAACATTTTTACTCCACCTAAAAGAGCGCCAAAAATCCGATTGGGCGTACTCAAGTGAACCGCTTTTACCGCTTTTTCAATTGCCACGCCAGCGAAATACACCATTGCTCCTACAAGTAAAAACGTAATCGTAAAGGCAATGGTCGGCAAATACTCCGAATCCCACGAGAATTGATCTTTCAAAAAGCTGGCTACTCCATCGGAAAAATGAATTCCAGCATAGAGTCCAACGAAGAGCGCCAAAAATGTGAACAATTCAATGATGAGTCCTTTCTTAAATCCTCGCCAAACCCCAAACACAATAGGGATGATTATAAAAATGTCTAGTACATTCATAACAAAAAAAGTGCGTCGCTATGCCGCACTTTATTAGTTTGAGAACCTTTAATTGTTCTTATTTCACTTTGTATTAATCGCAATCAGATGACAACTGAGTTGTAAATGAAAGCGTTACTTCCGACCACAATTTAGAAACACCATCCTCACCTGTATGAAGGTCTTTACACGCTTCATTCAACGATTCAATTCCTGCCATTGCATTCCATTTGCTCACGTCAATTGAAGAATCAAAGGTGAATTTACCATCAACCAATGTGTAATCTCCTTCAACATCAACGCTCATGTCATTCATTTTCACTTCAATGATCGCTTTTCCATCATCTTTGAGCTCTTTTACTTTCCCGTCGATGCTTGGTGTATTGATCACTCCGAAGAACAAGGTTGCAATTTTTCCATTGCGCTCGATATTATTCGTTTCAACCGATTCTGTTTTCATCGAAAACGACATCGACTCGATCAATGCTTTTGGATCATCTGACGATCCATCGCTCATGATTTCAATGTCATTGAATGTTCCACCAACAGCCACTTTGTCCGTTGTTTTGTACGCTGTCCACGAAAATTCGCTCGATGCATCATTGTAATCGTAGAAACAAATATCGAGTGGCTTTTCGTCCACCTTTTCTTCTGATTCCTCACTACCACATGCTGCAAAAACCATTGTTCCCGCTACAGCTAAACTCCAAAATATTCCTTTTCTCATAAGCTTCTTTTTTTCATTCATAAAAATACATAACGTTTAAAGAAAGATCAAGATTAACGAAGGATAGATTTTAGAATCTGTCTATTTTTGCACTATGGATTACGACATTGAACTTAAATTTCAGCACCTCAAAATTGAATTGGAAAAAACGTTTGGGGAAGGACTCGATGTTCAGGCCATCCTGTTTTTGATTGGGGTTAACGAATTGGGAATCGGGCACAAAGATTTCACGAAACAAGAAAAAACAGAATTGCTCCATGTGGCGGTTTGTACCTTACTCGAACCGTATGGTTACTATGAATTTGAGGGGCGTGATGCTGATCAATGGCCACACTTCAAATTAATTAAACAGCTACCGAAATTAAACGATCGCGAGCAGCAGCACTTGATAAAAGAGGCTATGATCGCATATTTCTCACAAAATGACTACGTTGATCTCGGTTCAACTGTGGCGTAATCGTTATATTTGACGTCTTATTAAATTACACCCTCTATGGAATTTTGGATCAAAGCATCGCAATTAGTTCTTTCATTGTCGATCCTCATTTTTTTACATGAGCTAGGACATTTTCTTCCTGCTCGATTCTTCAAAATTCGTGTCGAAAAATTCTATCTTTTCTTCAACCCTTGGTTCTCCTTGGTAAAAAAGAAAATTGGTGAAACGGAATGGGGAATTGGATGGATTCCTCTTGGTGGATACGTGAAAATTGCTGGAATGGTCGACGAGTCGATGGATAAAGAGCAATTGGCAGCACCTCCAAAACCCGATGAGTTCCGCTCGAAGCCAGCATGGCAACGTTTGATCGTGATGATTGGTGGTGTCACCGTAAACATCATCGTGGGTATTGTTGTGTACATCATGGTGATGTTCACGTGGGGAGAAGAGCAGCTGCATACAGCAGATCTTGAAGATGGGTTAGCGATTCACCCGTATATGCAGAATTACGGTTTAGAATCAGGCGATAATGTATTAGCCATCAACGGTGATGATGTTCTTGACTATCGTGACATCAACCGCGGAATCATGATTCGCGATCAGTACAATTTGAAAGTTCAAAAGCCAGATGGTACAATTGAAGATGTCAAACTGAATGAAAACATCGAATACGAGTTGTTCAAAAAGGAAGGGGCGATGTCGCCATTTTCGTTGAGACACAAGTCAACCACTGTGAAGTACCTCTACCCTGTTCGTGATGTTTTTGTTAATGCCAAAAAGAGTGAAGAAATTCCTGCACGAGCTCCAATCATTTCAATTGACGGAAAAGATTTAAAATCACTTGGAACCGATATTAATTATTCAGATTACACATCAAAAAAGTCTGTCGATGTTCAATATTCAGATGGAAAAGATACGCTTACGGTTGCTGTTGAAGGGAAAAGTATGAAGGGCTTATTTAATAGTCTTTTAGCATTCAAATCTGGCTTGCGTCCAGAAGACAAATTTCTCAGTATGGAAGGAAAAACCATTGAGTATTTTGATCAAATTGTGACTGCTTGTTACAACAACTTAGGGAAATCTGTAGAAGCAAACGTGCTACGTGATGGAGATACCCTTGCTTTAACGCTGAAGGTAAACAAAAACGGTGTTGTTGGTTTCGGTCCTGTTGATGTGAAACCAGAAGACTTGAAATACATTCGTGAAATTAAATACGGATTTGGCGAAAGCATCAGTCGAGGATTCGCGATGGGAATGACAACGCTTGGTGATTACGTAGGTCAATTGAAATTCCTTTTCACGAAGAAAGGCGCAGGATCAGTTGGTGGTTTTGGGGCCATTGGAAACTTGTTTAGTCCTACATGGGATTGGCAGAGCTTCTGGATGAATACTGCCTTGATTTCAATCATCTTGGCATTCATGAACATTCTTCCGATTCCAGCACTCGATGGTGGACACGTTGTCTTCCTACTCTACGAAATGATCACAGGGAAAGAAGCACCTCAGAAAGTATTGGAGTATGCGCAAACAATCGGATTCTTTATCTTGATCGCTCTGCTTCTCTATGCCAATGGGAATGATATATACAATGCCTTCTTTAAGTGACGGACACAACCATTTTGAACCGCTCATCTGGGATTAATCCCCGAATAAAACTGCTCCGTTCAGTTTTGGTTCGAATTTTGTAAATTGCTTACTTAAATCATAAACAAGAAAGCGATGCAAAGGCATCAAGATGTTGAAGTTGTCGCTGCAGTACATTAACACTAAAACAAAATGAAGAAATTAGCTTTACTCTTTGCAATGACAATCGTGACGTCTGTAATGTCATTTGCTCAAATGAAAAAAGGTCATATTATCTATGACATCGAAATGACTAGTGACGATCCAGATATGGCGATGGCTGTGATGATGTTTAGTGGAAGTAAGATGAACCTTTATTTCGGAGACAATAAGGCACGCACAGATTTGGATATGGGATCGATGATTTCTATGACGACCGTTGTAGACAATGATACGGAAGAAATCCTCATTTTAATGGGAGGAATGATGGGCGAAAAAGCTGTACTTACCAACTCGGAAGAAATGGAAGCAGATCAAGAGGAAGTAGAGGAAGAGCCTACTGTGAAGTTGACTAATGAAACCAAAGAAATTGCAGGTTACAACTGTAAAAAAGCCGTCATCATTGATGCAGACGGTAACGAAATGGAATATTGGTACACTGAAGAGATTGAATCAATCTCTACGGATCAAAAAGCAGCCATTTCAAAATTACCAGGTCTTGCGTTGGAATATGCTGTTGACCGTGAAGGTATGATGATGTCATTCAAAGCGTCAACGGTAGAAACAACATTGGATAAGAAGACAATCAAAGAGAAATTATCATTGGAAATTCCTGAGGGATACGAAGAAATGACTTACGACGAGTTTACTTCAATGGGAATGTAAAATCGGATACCATTTTTAGCGAAAGCGAATCTTCATATAGAAGGTTCGCTTTTTTGCTTCTAGGGCTTGGGCGAATTCGTTCTTCCTTCTCCGTAGCAGAATGTTAACAGCAAAAAATGATCTGCTTCGCGAATGCGAGAGTTGAAAGTTTGATTGAATGGAAAGGTTTGTTTGAAAAACAACTCAACTCAGATTAGAAAACCCGAGTTGAGTTCAATAGGTGTAATTCTTTTACAACTTCACCAACTTCGAATGTACCAATCCAGATTCTTTCTTAATCTGAACGATGTATTCTCCGGCTGGCAAATCCTTAATTTCCATCGGAATGTTATGTTCTCCTTGCGACACGCTTCCGTCGTACACCGCCAACACTTTACGATGCTGAATATCGAATACGTCCACTTTCACCCACTCGTTTTCTGCTACGAAACGAATTTTCGCATTTGCGCTCGCTGGGTTTGGATACACAATCGCTTTTGCCACCGTTAATTCATCAGCCGTTGAATCTACTTCATCAATTCCAACATTACAAGCTCCTAAGATTGGGTAATATTGCACGGTATGCTCAAAGAAGGATTGAATCTCAGATGTTGGAACGCCAAACCAATCTTTCAAAATAGATGCGTAAATATCACGGAAATCATATTCCAACGGGATTCCTGCCTGGTTGACAATTGTATCGGTAATTGTTGGATTATTTCCCATGATGTTCGTATTCAAACAGGATCCGAATAAAAACATTGGTGCGGCATCTCCATGATCGGTTCCTAAACTCGCATTCGAAGCAATTTGTCGTCCGAATTCAGAGAAAGTCATTCCTGCTACGCGCTCTTGGTGATTCATTTGTTCGATATCTGCCTGGAAAGATGCAACGGCATCAGAAATTCTTTCTAATAAGTTCGCATGATTACCTTCTACCGTCGACGTAGCTGAAACTTGCGCATTGTGCGTATCGAATCCATTAACGTTTAAGATGTAGACATTTGTTTTGAGTCCACCATCGATCATTTGCGCTACATATCGCAATTGCTTCGCAAGCGGATTGGTCAAGTCATATAATGAAGCCAAACTTCCCGTACCCGCATTCGCGGCATCGTTTACTTGCTGACCGTACGCATTCGCCTGATTGATCAAGGTGGTTAGATACTCCATGTGATCGCCGTAGTACGTTCCATCATTCACAGCTCCCCCACTCGAAAGGTTGTACACATCGAATGGATCGTTTACTGCGTGACTAAAGTTTGCCATCAATCCTTGGCAAGTTGCCGATACTTCGTATCCCAAACTAATCGCAAAAGGATCTGGATGTGTTCCATTCGGATAACCGTTTGGGTATCCGGGGTATTCATTGTCAAAATGACGTCCGAGCCAACCTGTATCTGCAGGGGAATCAATCAAACCAGAAGTCCAGATATCCATAGATCGGAAATGCGATCGGTTCTGCTCTGGATAGCCTACATTTTGGATAATTCCGAGTGATCCAGAATCATACATCGTTTTCATTCCCGTCATTTTCGGGTGCAGTCCCACTTCAGTTGTCAATTCAAGGACATCGGTTTCAGGAATGAGTACATTATTTCGTTGGATCGTCAAATTTGCATATTGATCTCGTGGAATTACCGTATTTAATCCGTCATTTCCGCCATTCATTCGAATGATCACCAATATGCGATCCTCATTGCTTTTTGCAACCGTGAACAATTTCTTTCCAATCGACTGCACATTCATTTCATTGAGCAGTACAGGAGTTCCCGCTGACACAAGTGCTAAATTTCTTACAAAATCTCTTCTTTTCATCTCGTTAATTTTAGGGAACTATATGGTTTGGAATTCTGGCATATGGAACAACTGCTGTAGTACCAATTCTACTCGCTGAACAACGGGATCGGAATACATTGGATCACCTGGGTTTGCCACGTATTCGTTGTATTGGAGCGTCCACTCAAAATCGGGTAATCCATTTGTGAGCACCGTCTTGAGTAATAGTTTCTGCGTAGCCGACAATCCTTTTGGTGTGAAAACATCCGCGATATCATCAATCACCGTTGGTGCATCCGAAGGCATTGATAAATTGTCCAAGAACGTTAGGGTACTAAACTTCCAGTTGTTTCCGTTTCCTGGAACTCCGGTTAGAAGCGTCATGAAATCAGAAACCTGAAAGCGTGTTTTGAGCACCGCTGAATTCACCCACAATTGCGAAAAAGCAGGCGTTTGATAGTAGGCCGGCCAACCTGAAACACTCGGTGGCTCCATGTAGGCTTGTCCCATTACCGTAGCAAATTGATACAGCACCAAATACATTTCAGAATCTGTCAAAAGATCGAAACCAGGGATCGACTCTGTACTGTTGAACATGGAGAAAATCATCTCCAACGGACTTTTGATGAGTGCACCTCTTACCGAAATATCATAGAAATGTTCACTTGAGAACAACTCTGTTAGTACTGGAAGAATTTCATAATTATTCGCAATCATGGTTGCTGCCATCACTGGAATAACATTTGTCTCTACATCGGTTGTTAAATCGTAGTTTACGAAGTAACGGTATAATTTTCTACTGATATGCTCTGCCACAGCATTCTGTTGGAAGATGATATCGATGTAATCTGCATACTCGCTTGCTCCGTTATTGGAGATTGTAGCATTTCCAAAGTGATAGGACAATGTTTTTGTAGATGTATCGTGTAAAATTGGTGTGAAATTCGACGTTACATCAGTGAGCGTATCGCTACCGAGGCCATCCACTAAAAATCCTGTCAAAATTTTTGCGCCTGCTGCCACATCATCCTCCGTATAGTTGGTGTAATCGCCAGGACCAATTTGCGGACCTTTTCCAACGGTATACAACTCGAGTAATTCGCGGGCATAGTTTTCGTTTGGACTATACAATGTATTCGTCGCACCATTCAAAAACAGCAACATCATTGGATTGATAGTCATGTCTTTGACGAACTGTCGGAAATTTCCAAGCGCATGCTGGCGGAGCAACTCAACATAGTCATACGTCGCTCGCGCATCCGACACCGCAATTGCGGCGAAGTGATTTTGCCAGAACAGGAGTATTTTCTGCGAAATATCGAACTGTTCTTCATTGATTCCCTTCATTAACCAAGCGGCTAGCGATATATTCCTCGCATTCAATGTTGCCGCAGCATCTGTAACATTCGACGGATAAACATCATTGACCCACGAATTTCCAAAAGTGGTTACACCTTCATCCGGGTGAAATGCAAGCGGCTCAGCCATGGTTGGAACTTGAAGTAAATTTGTCACCGTAGTGGCCATCCCGTCCGATACAGCATTCAATATTTGTTGATTGGTTGGGCCGAAGAGAGTTCTTCTCAAGAGATGACCCGCTTCAGCTTTGGTCCATGCTCCCGTGTAAGGAGCCATGCTGTAGTTAATAGGGCCATTTTGATTTTGATCTGGCATGTTAAGTATGTTTGAAGTGTTCAAATTACAAAAAATACACAAAACACATAGTTATAGGCTGTTAGCTTTTTGTTAATTTGCTCGCTGTCACCTATGTTCACACCTTAGGAATCTTGTGAGTGATTGTTTATCTTACAACTCCAACAAAAGAAAAATGAAGGCTACCACCATTCAAGAAGTAATTGATCTACTCGAAGAAATCATCGATTATTCGAAAGAAAATGAAGATCCACTGGGCTATTTCGCGGCGTTGTATCAAAAAGTGACCATTACCGTTAAGAATAAAATCGGGACGAATTATTTTGATGATGATGCGCGCATGGAGCAGCTAGATGTCGTATTTGCCAATCGCTATCTCGACGCCTACAGTAATTATCGGGATGGAAATCCTGTTACGAAATCGTGGGAATTGGCTTTCGAAGCAGCGCGAAATGGTGACTACATCGTGGTTCAACATTTACTCTTTGGAATGAATGCGCATATTAACCTGGATTTAGGAATTGCTGCGGCCGAAATTTGTACGCCCTTTTCTATTGAATCCTTGCATGACGATTTTAATAAAATCAACAAAATTCTGGGAGCGCTTACGAACGAAGTTCAGGAAAATCTTGCCAAAATTTGGCCCAATCTGTTGCGTATTCTGAAGTTTTTCGGTCGCACAGACGATTACATTGTTGATTTCGGAATGAATATCGCGCGAGAGAGTGCGTGGCGATTCGCTAATGAGATTGTCGAATTGTCGGGAGAAGATTTACTAAATGGCATTTTTGTAAAGGATGAAAAAGTAGCTGGATATGTTCGCGTGCTGAAAGGAAAAGGTTGGATTGAGCGCCTAGTTTTACGCATCATTCGAAACCGCGAAGTAGGAACGGTGAAGGTGAAGATTGAGGCACTGGAAAGTAATCATGGACAGAACCCCACCATTACGATTACCTGACTTCTAAACCTGCTAAGTTAGTTCCTTTGAACCCAGAAATTCTATGATTCACCTTTTAAAATTCGCAAATTTCGACTTAATCCAGAGAATTTTGTTCGTTTTACGGCACTTTTTCGGAAGAGTTCGCGGAAGACTTCTTCGGTGAGATCATGCCAATCCGCCTTCGACATCCGCAGTAAATTTTCGTGTGGATTGAACATCGGTTCGTTATGTGGTTTCGAGAATCGGTTCCATGGACATACATCTTGACACACATCGCAGCCGAACATCCAGTTGTCCATTTTGCCCTGAAATTCTTTCGGAAGCAATTCATCTTTAAGTTCGATGGTGAGATAGGAAATGCACTTCGATCCGTCGACTACGTAAGGTTCTACAATAGCATCCGTTGGACAATGGTCAATGCATGCCGTACACGTTCCACAATAATCCTTCATCGGGCCGTCATATTCCAATTCGAGATCTAAAATCAACTCAGCAATGAAAAAGAACGAACCATTTTTTGGGTGAATGATGTTCGTGTTTTTTCCCATCCATCCCAAACCAGATCGCTTCGCCCACGCCTTATCCATTACGGGTGCAGAATCCACAAACATTCTCCCTCCTACTTCACCAATTTCTTCATGAATAAAAGCAAACAACTCTTTGAGTTTGTCTTTGATCACAAAGTGATAATCCATTCCGTATGCGTACTTCGAAATTTTGGGAGCGTCTTTATCTTCCTGAGTTTGATCTGGGAAATAATTCAGCATTAGCGAAACAATGCTTTTGGCGTCATCAACAAGCAATCGTGGGTCCAGACGTTTGTCGAAATGGTTTTCCATGTACGTCATTTTCCCATGGTTTCCCGCTTTCAGCCATTGATCCAACTCGCGTGCTTCCTTCTCCAAAAAATCTGCTTTGGAAATTCCACAGAACTGAAAACCCAATTCGGCTGCCTTTTGCTTAATAAGATCGGTATGGTGTTGGGCTGTTTGATTCACTTCTGTAAAGATAATGTACTTGATCAACAGCCACTCAATTCGTCGCACGGAATCCTCCATTTCTCTTTCAATTTGAAAAAATGCTGTTCAATTTGGCGATTTTCTGTTATCTTCATTTTTGCTTACCTATTATTTATCAGATCATTAAATGAATTGGCTCAACTTTTGACTAATCGATGCCATACTTATCGAATAATAATTGACAAAACTAAAAACATGAAAAAAGCATCATCTATCTTCTTCCTTCTCCTTCTCGCTTCGGCCACTTTGTATTCTTGTGGTAAAGACAAATCTGGAAACGCGTATTTCTCGGTAAAAATGACCGACGCACCGGGCGATTATGACTCAGTGAACGTTGAAGTAGTGGGAACAGAAATTCATTATAGCAACGGTGGTGGTTGGACATCGCTTCCTACGGCTACAGGAATTTACAACTTATTGGACTTACAAAATGATGTAACAGCGGTACTTGTTGATCCGAACGTCATTCCTGCGGGAGACATTCAGCAAATGCGTTTAATTCTTGGGGCACAAAATACGGTAGTAGTTGACAGTGTTTCGTATCCACTGGAATTAAGCAGTCAAGATAAAACGGGATTGAAAATTAACGTAAACACCAACGTTAATCCTGGCGATTCTGTAGAAATTTTGATTGATTTTGACGCTGACCATTCAATTGTGGAGCAGGGAAATTCGACTTATCGTCTTAAGCCCGTGGTAAAATTAGAGAACGTTACTTTCTTCTAGGTCTTAAGCGATACCCAACTGAGAAAGGCACTTTTCTCGGATGGTCCATAGTATTTCGAATGGTAAAGTGGGGCGATTTGTTTCGCCCCATTTTTTTATATACGCTTTGTGGTAATCGACTTTAAATGTGTTGACTTGTTTGGGCTGAATCACTTGTTCTTCAAGGATATCTGATTCGATTTTGGAAAAATCTGAGGACTTCGTGGTGACATCAATCGGTTCATTTTTGAAACGAAGATAGCAATGTGCTTCAGGCAGGAAATCAATGTTAAATTCATTGAGTACGGTTCCCACATTTTCTGTGTTTTCAGCATTCATTTTGTAGAGACACAGGATCAAATCGACATTTGGAACCTTGTTTAGATCGGCTATGTGTTTCAGAAATGCATGCTTTGAACTACACGTTCCTTTTCGTTCGTACCAAACCAATGAAACATCTGATCGATTCGCGTTTCTTCCGTAATGGAAATTCTTTACGCAACGAATCAAATCTTCCCAAGACACAACCCCAGATTCTACAATATCGATTGTTAGTGGATCGTTGGATTCAAGTTGAAATTCCATAGTCGATTAAAAAAGTCCCCCTTGTGTCCAGCCCTTGTCCTTCCCCAAGTGTTTGTACGCTTTTTCCGTCACTTTTCGTCCACGCGGCGTGCGCAACAAGAATCCTTCCTGAATCAAAAATGGTTCGTATACTTCTTCTAAAGTTCCTGCATTCTCTCCAATTGCTGTAGCAATCGTTGTCATTCCAACAGGTCCTCCGCTGAACTTATCAATAATGGTCGTTAGGATTTTATTATCCATTTCATCCAATCCATTTTGATCAACGTTCAATGCTTCCAAAGCGAAGTTCGTGATGTCCAATGTAATGGTTCCATCCCCTTTAATTTGAGCAAAATCGCGCACTCTACGCAGCAAAGCATTGGCAATACGGGGTGTTCCTCGACTTCGACTTGCGATTTGATACGCCGCTTCTTCCTTGATGGGAATATCCAATAAGCTGGACGATCGTTCCACAATCAACGTGAGCGTTTTTGAGTCGTAGTACTGCAATCTGGAATTGATCCCAAATCGTGCACGTAGCGGTGATGTTAGCAAACCAGATCGAGTGGTTGCTCCAATCAGCGTAAACGGATTCAGTTCAATTTGTACGGTGCGTGCATTGGGTCCGCTATCAATCATGATATCGATGCAGTAATCTTCCATCGCCGAGTACAAGTATTCTTCAATTACAGGGCTAAGTCGATGAATTTCATCAATAAACAAAACATCTCCGCGCTCAAGATTGGTTAGCAATCCAGCGAGATCTCCCGGTTTATCCAACACAGGACCGCTTGTAATTTTGCAATTCACCCCAAGCTCATTCGCAATGATGTTTGCCAAAGTCGTTTTTCCCAATCCCGGAGGTCCGTGTAGCAAAACATGATCGAGCGGTTCATTTCGGAGGGTTGCCGCTTCCACAAACACACGTAAATTATCTACCACTTTCGGTTGACCAGCAAAATCTTCGAGCCGTTTCGGGCGCAATACTTTGTCGTAGTCCTCGTGCGAATTGCTGTTTGCTTCTTCTCTATAATCGAATGAATCCTCCAAAATCTAGTACAAATGTGTTTATTGTTGAGAATAGGTAAAGGTAGTATTTTGGTTCGATTTTCGGATTGTCCCATTCGTGGATTTTTGGATCGGGTTGCTGTTGAAATGACCGAATGCAGAAGAATGTAGTCTAGCGATGAACTTACACCTCATTTAGAAAATTGTCCATCCGTTAACGAAAACCGTCCATTTTCTTCGGGTAGAATACGCCCTACTTTTGGCTTGTCAATTTACAATCGGCTCTTTGAAGACTTGAACAGATCTTCAGGGAATAGAAACTCCTAACCACACCTCCTCACAGCAAAAAAGTCCTACTCGATGTTCGAGTAGGACTTTATTAATATTCTTTTCTCCTCGTTCAGTATTTGATGTCTATAGACAATCAAGCATTCGAACCAGTTGAAAAAGTTGGGTCTTATTGCTTTTCAAAAATACGCTCGTAAGAGCTTTTAGAAACATACCCGCTTCCAGAGTTAGAAGTCTCACCCTTAAAGATCATTTCTTTGTTCTTAAGTTGGTCGATGATATATACTTCTCCAGAGTAGAAACCATTATACGTTTCAGAGTAGGAAGGATCGCTGTATTCTTGTGTAGAGAAAACAATTGCTTCTTTATTTTTCAAATCCAGATCTTTCACTGCTCCTGCGAAGAACCAATCTCCTTTAATTGTATAGAAGTCCCCATCGTAAGTTACCTCAATCTTGTAGGTTCCATCTTTGTTGATCGTCATTTTCTCTGAGTACGCATAGGTTGAACCATTTGAGATGTACGACGTTTCTGTATACGTTGCCGCAGAAGAACTAGTAAACGATGAAGAAGAATACGAAGATGTTTCTGATCCACTTACCAATTTCCACTCACCGGAAATTCTAGCTTTTCTTGATTTTAACGATAAAAACGGATCATTTTCACCTTTTTTACAGCTTGTGAGAGTCGTTACTCCCAAAACAATCAATGTTGAAAATACGAATGATATAATTTTTTTGCTCATCTTAAATCTTGTTGTTGGTTAGCAATTATTGTTTTTCGAAAGTACGGTCGTAGCTGTATGTAGCTGCCTCACCATCACTATCGCTGTAAGTGATGTCACCTTTAAAAACTACTTCTTTATTCTTAAGTTGATCCATCAATAGGATTTGATCTGCGTAAAGTCCAGTGTATTGAGTTGTTCCTGAAGGAGAAATGTATTGCGTTTCACTAAAAACGATTGCTTCCTTCTTCTTCAAATCCGCATCTTTTACTTTACCAGAGAAGTACCAATTCCCGCGAATTGTGTTGCTTACTCCGTTCTCAACAATCACTACTTCATATGTATTGTCCTTCTCGATAGTGAGCGTTTCAGAATACGTCGAAGTAAATCCACCCGTTGAACTTGTTGATTCAGTATAGGTTGTTACTTGAGAATCTGTAACTCCACCTGAAGTTTGTGATTGGGTAATTGTTCCTTTTGTCAATTTCCACTCGCCAGTGATACGTGCCTTACGTGATCTCAACGAAAGAAAAGGATCGTTTTCCCCTTTTTTACAGCTTGATACAGAAGTAATTCCAATAATTGCCACTGCAGCGAAAGCCATTTTTAAAAATGTGTTTTTCATTGTAATTCAGTTAGTAATACTTATTTCCGCTAAAGTACAGCAACTCGACCAATTTTCAAGAAAATACGCCCTGAAATAGTAATTTCCGACATAAAAAACGGGGCTTTCCGCTACCCCACAAAAAAAGGGCTATCTCAACGACAGCCCTTTCTATAATGTAATGTGTTTTTAGTGCTCAACCTCACCTTCAGCTAAAGGAACAATTTGAGGAATAAAGTCCTCTTCTGCTCCAGGCTTCGAGTAATCGTAAGGCCATCTGTGAACTGTTGGCAATTCTCCTGGCCAGTTTCCGTGGATGTGCTCTACTGGAGTTGTCCACTCCAATGTATTCGCTTTCCAAGGGTTCTGAATTGATTTCGGTCCTCTGAAAATTGAGTAGAAGAAGTTGAACAAGAAGATCAATTGTCCAAGTGCTGCGATAATGGCAAACACGGTAATGATCACGTTCAAGTCCATCATTTGATTGTATGAATCGATATCGCTTTCTGCGTATACTGAGTAATCGTAGTAACGACGTGGCGCTCCTGCCAATCCAACGAAGTGCATTGGGAAGAATACACCGTAAGCTCCAACCAATGTAATCCAGAAGTGAGCATATCCCAACTTCTTGTTCATCATCTTTCCGTACATCTTAGGGAACCAGTGGTAGACTCCGGCAAACATACCGAATACCGCCGACAGTCCCATTACGACGTGGAAGTGGGCAACTACGAAGTAAGTATCGTGCGTTGTGATATCCAGAGCAGCATCTGCAAGGATAATTCCTGTTACACCTCCTGTAATGAACGTAGATACCAATCCAATTGCGAACACCATTGCTGGCGTAAATACAATCGATCCTTTCCAAAGCGTTGTGATATAGTTAAATACTTTAACGGCTGAAGGAATAGCAATCAAGAGTGTTGTAAATACGAAGACACTACCCAAGAACGGGTTCATACCTGTAACAAACATGTGGTGTGCCCATACGATGAACGAAAGGAAACCAATCGCTAAGATCGAACCAATCATCGCGCGGTAACCAAAGATCGGTTTACGTGAATTTGTCGAGATGATTTCAGAAGACAATCCAAGTGCTGGTAACAATACGATATATACCTCAGGGTGACCTAGGAACCAGAACAAGTGCTGATAAAGAATAGGTGAACCACCATGGTTTGTCAACATTTCACCTTGAATGATGATATCAGACAGGTAGAAACTTGTTCCAGCCAAACGGTCCATCATCAATAGTACTGCTGCTGAAAGAAGTACTGGGAATGAAAGTACACCAAGGATAGCCGTTACGAAGAACGCCCAAATTGTCAAAGGCATACGTGTCATTGACATTCCTTTTGTACGAAGGTTCAAAACAGTTACGATGTAGTTCAATGAACCAATCAACGACGATGCGATGAAAATAGCCATTGACGCCAACCATAATGTCATTCCAAGTCCAGATCCGCTTACCGCTTGAGGCAAGGCAGAAAGTGGTGGGTAAATCGTCCAACCTGACATTGCAGGTCCTGTTTCAACGAATAATGAGACGAACATCAAACCAGAAGAGATAAAGAACAACCAGTAAGAAAGCATGTTCAGGAATCCTGAAGCCATATCTCTTGCTCCAATTTGGTAAGGAATCAACAAGTTTGAGAATGTACCAGACAATCCACCTGTTAATAGGAAGAATACCATGATTGTACCGTGAATGGTTACCAAACCGAGGTACATATCCTCAGAAAGAACTCCTCCCGGTGCCCATTGATCACCAAGAAAGAACGATAAGAAATCAGAACTTTCTCCTGGCCAAGCCAATTGGATACGGAACAAGATTGATAACAACATTGCAACCACCCCCATGAACACAGCAGTCATCAAGAACTGCTTACTGATCATTTTGTGATCCTGGCTAAAAATATATTTGGATACGAAGCTTTCTTCATGGTGCCCATGATCTTCGTGATGTCCGTGTGCGTCGTGTGCTACTGCAGCCATTCTATCCTAATTTTAATTTATTTCTAATTCGTTTTTTACTTTATTGAGCAGGTTCTACAGGAGTTCCCTCTGTTCCTTCTGCTTCAGCGTTCGCTTCGTCTTCTCCTTCACCTTCATTCTCTTCTGGTGCTGGAGCTGCTTCTACAGGTGCTTCGTCTTTCTTATTGAAGGTATGTCCAAATGTTGCTGGCTCAACAACCCAAGCCCCGCTCGCATCTTTTTTACCCTTCATTTTCAAGTTTGCCCAAGCATCGTAAGCGTCTTTCTCCAATACAACAATGACCATTTTCATTTTGTAGTGAGATCCTCCACAAATTTTGTTACAGTACAACATGTAATTGAACTCATCCAAACCACGTGCTACACGCATTTCCTCCGTTGTTTTGTCTGGAGTAAATTTAAAGCGAGTTGTCATACCTGGAACCGTGTTCATTTGCGCACGGAAGTGTGGGAAATATGCTGAGTGAATCACATCCTTCGAACGGAAGTTGAACTCGTATTCTTGACCTTTACACAAGTATAAAGTATCCTTTACGATGAAATCATCTTCTGCCCACTTATCAATTGAAGAATCGTGTTTTGCTTTCATTTGATATAACAAACGAATCAATTTTTCTTTATTCTCCAAATCAGTACGCTTTGCATCACGTATTTCTGGAGGGTAGATTCTTGAACGATCATTCAACTGAGCTTCCAAGGAATCAATTCCAGTTAATCCTGACTGCATATTTTCGATTGCCAACTGAATAGATGCAGTTGTCATCAACGCCAATTCATTTTTGGTATCTTCAGTCAATTTGTAATCGAATTTTCCAAGCTTATTGTCTTCACCTGAGTAGCGTGCTGTCCAATCAAATTGTTTCGAGAACAATTCCACAACAATTGCTTCGTCTGGTGCTGCATCCGTAACCTTGTTCCAACTTCTCAATCCGAAGATGATGATTACCGCCAAAACGATTGCAGGAATTACTGTCCAAACCATCTCCAACTTATTGTTGTGAGGATAGTAGAATGCAGGAACACCTGGTTTCTTAACGTATTTAAATGCGAACCAGAACAACAAGAAGTTTGTTAAGAAGAACACCGCAATAATGATGAAGAAGTTCAAGTTTAACAACCAATCTAGCTCATGACCGTGAACAGACGCTGCTTCACCACGTCCAACCCAACCGAACTTGAACATCAACCAGATAAATCCTCCGAAGAGAACAAACATGAATATCAGCATCAAACCAGCGTTCAATCGGTTTTCGCGTTTGGTGATATCGTGCTCACCCGTTTTACGCATTTTCGAAGACAATTCATAGAGTCTCATTAGTTGCGCCGCAGCGACAACTCCAACAACTATGACTAATAATATGATCAATTTCGTTACCATCTCTTTCTGTTATCTATCAGTAGAAAAATTGTTATTAAATATCGTGATGAATACTTTCATCAAGGAACGGGTGATTAACTGGGGTCAGCGGTGCTTTCGTCAGATTTGTCAATACAATACGTATAAACAATCCTAAGAATGCGAGTGCCATACCAATTTCAAGGAATCCGATGCTTGCTTGCGCTCCCATTGAACCACCTGAAACCATGATGTACACATCTAGCCAGTGACCAACAACAATTACCAATCCAACGAAAATCAAAATACTTGCGTTTCGTTTAGCGTCTCTCGACATCAAGATCAACATTGGAAATGCGAAGTTGATGAAGAACATTCCGAAGTACAACAATTGGTAATCTTCGATACGTTGAATGTAGTATGCTGATTCTTCACCGATGTTTGCGTACCAAATCAACATGAATTGAGAGAAGAACATGTATGACCACAAGAATGAAGTCGCGAATGTCCATTTACCGATATCATGAATGTGTGAATCGTTCACTTTTGGTAAGTATCCTTGTTTTTTCAAGTACAATACCAACATTACAAGAACTGTCATTGTTGTACACCACATACCCGCGAATGTGTACCATCCGAACAAGGTAGAGAACCAGTGAACATCGATTGACATGATCCAGTCCCAAACAGACGTTGAGCTAAATACTGAGAAGAATACCAAGAACAATGCACCACGACGGTAGTTCTTGAAGTGAATTTCTGTTCCACCTACTCTATCTTCTTCCAAAGAACGCATTCTAAATCCGCGGTAGAAGATGTAGTATGTTGCCATGTAAACAATCGTACGCAACCAGAAGAACAATTCGTTCAAGTATCCCGACTTTCCAACAACCATTGGATCGTAGTGATGAGAACCTTCTTTGTATACTTCAGGGTCCATCCAGACGTAGATGTGTCCGTGTGCTCCGTGTGTGAATGTCAATGTCAATAATGTTACCAACATCAAGATGATACCAACTGGCAAGAAACCAGCCAATCCTTCAATTACACGTTTCACTGTAGCGTACCATCCAGTTTCCGTAGCATACTGTAATGCTAAGAAGAACAACGCTCCCAGTCCAATCGAGAAGAAGAAGAAACTGTTAACGAGTGTATTTGACAGTAATCGCGTTAGGAAGCTTTTATCTCCCATGTGAACGATCAATCCGATGACCAACATTAGCAATCCTACCGCCATTAGCGCGATGGTTAGCATTTTGGCCTTATTTGCAATTTTGAATTCCATTTCCTAGCTCTTAATTGTCGTATCGTTATATATTATCCTCTTCGTTTTCTACCTCTTCTGTAGTTTCATCAGTAGCAGTTGGTGCTGAAGTAACAGCTACCTTTTTGATAACACTTTTCTGCCCTTTGTCAAGAACCACAGATTCCATAGCTGCCTTATCGTAATCCGCGTCTTGGAACTTACGAATGTAGTGTACCAAAGACCAGATTTCTTTTTTATTCAATAAAGAAGCATGTGATCCCATCATTCCTTTACCGTAGTAAATAGAATAGAAGATTTGTCCGTCAGATAAACCTGTTTTGTCCTTGTAGTTTGGAACCCCTGAGTACGCTCCACTTTCCATCATTGGACCATTTCCGTCACCTTTTTCACCGTGACAGTGCATACAGTTGCTCGCATACAATTTCTTAGCATTGGCGAGTGTCAAATTTTTACGTGTAACGTCACCATCTTTCTCCGTAACTGAGATCTCCATTTTTAACGGATTCCACGTCCATGCTTTAGCATCGTTCTCGTAAGTATCTTCCTCTGGATCGGCGAAATCAAATCCGGTAAGACCGTGTGTTTGACCAAAAATATAATTTGGTTTGATACTCCATGGCATCATTAAATTCACTTCTTCCGCATCTGTACCGTAGTAAGGAATCGTACCATGAGGTGGTGTTAATGCTGATTGCTCCATTGCCAATTTTGCATCTTCTCTACCTCTTATCTGACCATAATCTACATATGGTTCGATAGCTGGAGAACGATACATATCAGGCATGTATTCTAATCCAGAGCTGTCTTTATCGGAAACACATGATCCAAACAGAACAACCGAAATTGCCGTTAGCATCACTCCTCCTACCAATCTGACTTTCATTTTCATTTTTCCGTGTATTACGTCAATTGACTCTACGTATCTCTATATCTCTTTTTGGTCTAACTCGATCACTCCTGTATCTTTCAACATTGTTTCCAATTCACTTGAAGAGAAACCATCGTTTTCAGACATGCGCAATTCCATTACGAACTTATCATCTGTAGTTCTTGGATCTGGATTTTGCGCTGGCATTCCAGGAAGCGTTTTGTTTACGATCAAGTATGTTATAGCCATTCCGTGTGCAGCACATAGTACTGTAAACTCAAAGGTAATTGGAATGAACGCCAACATATTCTCAAGGTAAGTACCGTTTGGTTTACCACCGATGTTCATTGGCCAATCTTCAATCATGAAGTAGCGCATCCCAACGGTTGCAAGTGTCAATCCGATCAAACCATAGATAAAGGCCATGATCCCCAAACGTGTATTCTTCACTCCAATTATTGGATCAATTCCGTGAATTGGGAATGGAGAAAATACCTCGTTAATTTTAACTCCTTTCGATACCAACTTCTTTGCGCCATTTTTTAGCACATCGTCGTCATCGTACATTGCATAGATTACTTTATCCGCTGCCATCATCTATGAATTTGATTTGTTCATTAATTCTTTCGCTTGTCCAGCCCAATCATCTCTCTCAGCACGACCAGGGAACGAACCTGTCAATTCATCCAATAGATCGTACTCTTCTTTTGTCATTTTACTTACTTGCTCGTAAGTATAAATGCCAATCTCGTTTAATTTTCCTTCGAGGACTGGTCCAACACCTGAAATTGCTTTCAGATCGTCTTTATTTTCCGCAGAACCTTCACCTAACTTCGACATCAAAGCTGATGTTTTAGCCGCTGCTTCCTCTGCAGTTAATTCTTTCTTCGCTTCTGCCTTAGGTGCTTCAACTACTGGTTGCTCATCTGCTGATGAAACCACTTTGTGAGCAACTGGGTCTGGAGCATCGTGATGCTCGTCTGGTGCATTTTTGTATGATTCTCCTGAAGACTTCAAGATTGTTTTCACCTCGTTCAATGCCAATACTGGGAAGAAACGTGCGAACAACAAGAAGAATACGAAGAACAATCCAATCGTTCCGACATACACACCGATATCAATGTGACTTGGGAAGTGCATACTCCAAGAAGATGGAAGGTAATCTCTGTGAATAGATGTTACGATAATTACGTAACGCTCGAACCACATACCGATGTTTACAACAATTGAAATAATGAATGTAAACAACAAACTTGTTCTTAATTTCTTGAACCACATCAACTGTGGAGAGATCACGTTACATGTCATCATCGACCAGTATGCCCACCAGTATGGTCCAGTTGCACGGTTGAAGAAGGCGTATCCTTCATATTCAACTCCTGAGTACCATGAGATGAAGAGCTCGGTAATGTAAGCTGTACCAACGATGGAACCTGTTACCATGATTACAATGTTCATGTACTCGACGTGTTTGGTATGGATATACGCTTCGAGTCCCATTGCTTTTCGCATGATGAGCATGAGCGTTTGTACCATCGCGAACCCTGAGAATACCGCCCCTGCAACGAAGTAAGGAGGGAAAATCGTGGTGTGCCATCCAGGAATTACCGAAGTGGCGAAGTCAAATGATACAATCGAGTGAACCGAGAATACAAGTGGTGTTGCCAATCCTGCCAATACCAATGAAACAGTCTCGAAACGGTTCCAGTGCTTTGCACGTCCAGACCATCCAAAAGAAAGAATAGAGTACATTTTCTTTGGAATCGGTTTTTTCGCACGGTCACGAATTGTAGCGAAATCAGGAATCAATCCGATGTACCAGAAAACCAATGATACGGATAGATACGTAGAGATCGCGAATACATCCCAAAGAAGAGGCGAGTTAAAGTTTACCCATAATGAACCAAATTGGTTTGGAAGAGGCAATACCCAGTATCCTAACCAAAGACGTCCCATGTGAATCAACGGGAACAATCCTGCCATAAATACGGCGAAGATTGTCATCGCCTCAGCAGAACGGTTAATCGCCATTCTCCATTTCTGACGGAAAAGCAAAAGTACGGCAGAAATCAAGGTTCCTGCGTGACCAATACCTACCCACCAAACGAAGTTGGTAATATCCCAAGCCCATCCAATGGTCTTATTCAATCCCCAAACTCCAACTCCTGTCCCTAGAAGGTAAAGGATACATCCTACACCATACAAACCGATGATGAGTGCGATGGCGAACAAAATGTACCAAGTTCTAGGAGCTTTGTCCTCGATTGGACGACATACATCCTCTGTAATGTCGTGATAAGTCTTGTGACCTAAGATGAGGGGCTCTCTAATTGCTGCTTCCTTATGCATTACAATTGTGTTTTGTTTCTATTATTCTTAATGACCGTTTCCGTGCTCAGTTTCACCATGTCCCGCTTCCGCTTCGTGTCCACCGTGGTGAGCTTCTTCTTTCTGTAACTTATCTAACAACGAATTTTCTTCGTTTCTTACTTTCACTTTGAACCAAACGTTTGGCTTCACACCAATTTCTTCCAATGCTTGGTAAGAACGTTGTCCTTCTGCAGATTTACGGATCGCAGATTCTGAATCGTTCCAGTCTCCCACGATGATTGCATTAGTAGGACAAGCATCAGCACAAGCCGTAGTGTAATCTCCGTCTTGAACAGGACGTCCATCCATTTTCGCTTCCAATTTACCTGCTTGGATACGTTGAACACAGAAAGAACACTTCTCCATAACACCACGCGTACGAACGGTAACGTCAGGGTTCAACACCATACGACCTAGATCGTCTTGTGCTGGGTTGATTTCTGTGAATTTCTTGTATGATGGGTAGTTGAACCAGTTGAATCGACGTACTTTGTAAGGACAGTTGTTCGCACAGTAACGTGTACCGATACATCTGTTATACGTCATTTGGTTCAACCCTTCATTACTGTGTGTTGTTGCAGCCACTGGACAAACTGTCTCACATGGAGCGTGGTTACAGTGGTGACACATCATTGGCATGTGAACTACCGCAGGATTTTCTGCTGGCACCTCTGCCGCATGGTAATCGAACTCATCTGTACGTGTACCTACTGCAGCTTCCACGTCAGTAGCGAAGTAACGGTCGATACGCAACCAGTGCATTTCACGACCTCTACGTACTTCATCTTTACCAACTACTGGTACGTTGTTTTCTGATTGACATGCAACCAAACATGCACTACATCCGATACAAGAAGACAAATCAACTGTCATTCCCCAACGGTGTCCAATATTTTCAACTGGATGTGCATCCCACAAATCGAACTCACCAACTGGTGCTTTCACGTGGTTACCGTCTTTGTCCAACTTAGAAAGCATGTGCTCTGGGTTGTACGCAGACTTATCTTTTTTCTTGTAGATGTCGAATGTTGTTTCACGAACAATCGAGTGACGCGCCATTGACGTTGAATGGATTTGCGTTCCTGCTACAAGGTATGTTTCTCCTTTTTGCGATACTTTCGCTCCGGACGCATCATAGGACAATGTTCCGTTTTCAGTTTTAACGAATGGGTAAACGTTGGCTCCAATTGGTTTTGGATTACCATTTTCCAACATTACGTTTCCACCGTATTCTTTTGTTTGGTATGCAGCCGTTCCAATGTTCTCACCGTTTGCTCCACGACCATAACCTAAGGCTACACCAACTGTTCCTGGTGCTTGTCCTGGCAATGGGTAAACAGGTAATGTAACTGTCATACCTCCAATTGTAAGGTCAGCCAAATCCAAACCACTCTCTTGATCGAACGTAGTCGCCATTCCCTCCATTTCTGTTGGGTTCATGGTGATGTAATTGTCCCAAGTGATTTTCGTCAATGGATCTGGAAGCTCTTGCAACCATGGGTTGTTTGCTTGATTACCAATTCCGATACCTGCTTTTTGGTACAATACCACCTCTGTTCCACCTCCTTTTGGAAGCTTTCCTGAAAGTGATGATAACGCGTTATCATTAAAAGCAGGTGCTGTTGGTGCTGCAGGTTTCGCTGGGCTTCCACTTGCATGTACCATGTGATCCCAGTAGTTTCCGAAAGTTCCGTATTCAGCTTGCGCCTCTGGATCCATCGTGTACCCCCACTGTTCCCAAGTTTCTTGGATGAAATCGTATCCTACTTTTGAGTCTTTTCCTCCGCGTGATGCTTTTCCAGCCCAAACCAATACTGATTCAAGTGAAGAAGCCGTATCCGCTAGAGGACGAATTGTTGGTTGTGCGATTGCATAGTGACTTGTTGTTGGATTGTAGTCCATCCAAGCTTCTAATGCGTGGTGATCAGGAATGATCATGTCACAACGATTTGCTGTTTCATCTGCGTGAGATGAGATCGCAATCTTGTTTTTCACCTTTTTCAAGGCTTCACCAAGTTTCTCACCCATCGGGTGCGTGTAAACTGGGTTTGTATTCAAGAAGATAACCGTATCAGAAGCTTTTCCTTTCACTACATCAGAAACAAATTTGTTCATTTTCGCATCGTGCGATTGGAACAAGTTGATTGCTTCGTTTGTATTGATTGTTTCAGAGTAAGCTCCGAGTTTATCGTTGATTTTATTTGTAAGGATTTGTAGTGCTGTGTTGTTAGATCCACAAACTACAATTGATTTTTTCTTAGATGACTTCAATGCTTTTACTGCACCGTTCACCGCTTTTTGTGCTTTCTCGCTCAATTTAGTAGATACACCTGAAACAGATACACCCAAACCTTTTGCGATAGCTGCAAGTACGTTTGCGTATTCTGAAGGCTTCACCATTGCACGAACGTCAGCATTAGAACCCGTAATTGACATCAATGCCTCAAACTGGAAGTGCTTAGACATCCAATCAGCATCTGGATTACGTGTTTCAGCGTATTGTCCAGCGAATACTGTTGGCATCAACCATGTTGTAAGGAAGTCAGCTCCAACAGAAACAATGGTGTGCGCTTTTGAGAAGTCATATGTAGGAATGATTCCATTCCCATTCATTTCCAATCCGAAAGTTTTCTTGTTTGCTTCGCGCATTGCTGCGTAAGAAACGGCATCGTATTGAATATGTTCGAAACGATCGTTCGTAATAGAATTATCTTCATTACGTGTTCCTCCTAATGATTCAGAAAGATGGTTGATCGCTTCCATCAAGGAAGGGCTGATAATTGAGTTCGAAACAAGTGTAACCTTGTTTGCCGACTTCAACGCCGTCTTTACTTTCTTATCTACTTTAGAGAAAAGGCTTGCTTCCCACTCTCCACCTTTCTTCAATTGTGGAGTTGTTAATCGCGAGCTATCGTATAAACCAAGAACCGACGCAATGATTTGAGCATTTGCTCCACCTTTCGTGATTCCTTGATCCTTATTTCCTTTGATGTAAATTGGACGTCCTTCTCTTGTTTTTACTAAGATACTAGCGTAGTTGTTACCATCGTAGTACGTTGAAGCATACCATGTTGGCATGCCAGGCGTCACATTCTCAGGTTTGTTTACGTAAGGAATAGCCTTTGTTACAGGCGCTTCACAAGCTGCAACCGTAGCTGCCGCCACACTGAACCCTAAGAATTTAAGAAAGTCGCGACGACCCGTAGATGATTCTTTTAAGTTGTCATCACTCAAAAACTCTTCAACAGAAGTCTCCTGCGGGAACTCTTGGTTTCCAGACTCGATAAACGAAGGAGTTTCCTTTAGTTCATCAATGCCTTTCCAATATTTTCTGTTCATTTCCATATCTATAAAATCAACTTCTTCAATACTATTAATAGTGACATTTAGAGCATTCCCATCCTCCAAGTTCTTTTACTGTCACTTTACCATCTTCGAGGTATTTGCTATACAACTCTCTGTCGTTGTTCAATAATCGACGGTGAATTTCCTCGTAGTAACCTCCACCTTTCGTATCTATCGAACCAGTTGAAATTTCTTTTTCGCCATGACATTCGATACACCAACCCATTGTAAGTGTTGGTTTCGTCAATTGAATGTTTCCTTCAACCTTGTTCAATTCAGAAACTGGTTGAACTTTAGCTGTTGAAACCATTTTCTTCATGTCTCCGTGACACTGCGCACAGTCAACTCCACCAACTTCTACGTGTTGAGAGTGGTTGAAGTATACGTGATCAGGAAGAACGTGTACTTTGTTCCAAACAATTGGTTTTGTTTCACCAGTATATTCTTGTCCATCCCAACCTGCAGCTTTGTAAATCTTCGCTATCTTCTCTTTTTGCGCATCATCGTTTCCTGAAATCTGCTTGTGACAGTTCATACAAACGTTTACTGTTGGCAAACCAGCCGATTTTGATTTTGTTACTGAGTTGTGACAGTATTTACAATCGATACCTTGATCACCTGCGTGAACGCTGTGAGGGAAGTCGATTGGCTGCGAAGGTTGATAATCCTCAACAACACCGATTCGTCCAAGTCCTTGCAACGCAACAACTAGCAACCCAACAAAGATTACTACTGAACCAATCAATACGAATCGAAGATTTTTCCAAGACCATTTTCTGAATTCTTCACCATACGAAAGTGATTCGTCTGCTGAAGCCTCTCCAGACGCCACCTTCAATTGACGACGTACTCCTGACACAGCACCAATCACTACTAGGAACAAAATTCCGAGAATTACCCAAATCCATGGAAAACCTCCTTCATCTTGTTGCGTAACAACAGCTCCACCGCCTGCGACGTCTCCGCCTGGGCCAGCCGTTTTTTCTGGCTGAGCATCTACCCAATCCAAAATAGCTGTTATTTGCGCTGCGCTCAAGTTAGGGAACTTGTTCATTTTCGTTGCTTTCTTCTGAGCAACTGAAGCCGCATACGGATACTTCGCTACAGCACCTTCCCAGTTCTGCACCCATTCAATGATTGCATTACTGGAACCCGTTTCGCTTTCCCAAGCAGAACGAACTCCGGAAAGTTTTGGTCCTGTACCGTCTTTGTGCGGGTTGTGACACGTCGCACACTGCGCTTTAAATAATCCTCCACCATCGATCGCCGCCTCTGCAGGCGCCTCATCTTGGGCGTTTACTGAAAATGTCCCGAGTAACAACGTTACAGCTACTGCATTAAGACACCATTTACTTAAGTTTCTAAACATCTGACTACTAGATATTTTTATGTAAAAAACTGTTCGTCTTTTATCAAAAACATACTTTTTGACGGTAGCAAATTTAGTAGAAATGTCAGATTTCATGACAGTAATATGACAATTTCGGTACGTGGGGTTTTAATTTAAAACGATTCTAAATAAGCTTTTTTAACAATCTTTCACGTAACGATAAAAGCGAATCGTGTTTATTTGCTTCAAGCTGTGCTATTTCTGTTTGCGGCACGAAGATTGCCGAAAGTATTTTCGTAAGTTTGTTTTATACATTATATATATCGAAAAGCAATGAAAACAATTCTTGTTCAAATATTCCTTTTTATCGGGCTCATGAGTTTTGCTCAGAAAGGAGACGTGACCATTATCAAGGATAGTCGTATTGATGCATTAGTTGCCCAGGAAGGTGCTACAGAGCCGCCTGCTATTGGACCTCAAATTGATGGTTTCCGTATTCAACTCTTTTTTGACTCTGAACGATCTGCCATAAACGATGCAAGAGGAACTTTCATTGCGAAGTACCCAAGAATTGACACGTATACAACGTATAATGCTCCCAACTTCTTTTTACGTGTAGGAGATTTCCGCACACGTTTGGAGGCTGAAAAAGTGAAAGCCGAATTAAGCGATTTGTTTCCAACTAGCTTTATCGTTCAAGAAAAAATCAACTTGCCGCGATTAGAAAAAGATAAACGCGACCAATAAACTAGTGCATGAGCTTTCGCCTCGGAAAGAAGAACAAATTATGCAACCCCAAATTAATTGACGAAGTATTCGCAAGTGGGCGACATGTAAAATCGTATCCTTTTGTTGTGCGTTTCTTAGAAACGGACTTACCTCAAGACGCGCATTTTCAAATTGTCTTTTCTGCGCCAAAACGAACTTTTCGCAAGGCTGTTCAGCGAAATCGCATCAAACGCATCTGTAAAGAGTCTTTTCGAATGCAGCGTGCCTCGCTTGACAACTATTTGCAAAAACAGAATAAACAAATTGCTCTCTTTTTGGTCTACACCCCAAGAGAAGAACTCTCCGTGAAACAGCTGGAGGGAAAAACAAAGAAATTAATAGACAAAATCATCACTCAACTTGAATCGAATGACGCTAAAAATTAAAACGATCCTCACCACACTCCTCGTTGTACTGACTATCTCCTTTTCGAATTATTCGTCAGCTCAATCGAATGGATTTGAAATTATCAAAGGGATGGAACTCATGGATCAAATCTATGAGCATCTTGAAAAGTACTACGTTGATGATATCAAAGCTGGGAATTTATCCAAAGTAGCTATCGACGCTATGTTGAAAGATCTCGATCCGTATACTGTATATTATCACGAATCGAATATTGAGGATTACCGTTTGCTTACCACTGGACAATATGGCGGAATCGGTTCTTTGATTCGTAAAAATGGTGATTACGTATACATCGCTGAGCCTTACGAAGGAAAACCTGCCGAAACAAGCGGATTGAAAGCTGGCGATAAGATTTTGGAAATCGATGGGAAATCGATGAAGGAAAAGAGTTCAAGCGAAGTGTCTACTGCGTTGAAAGGTCCAAAAGGGACATCTGTAGACGTACACGTTGAGCGCCAAGGTAGCGAAAAGACGATTACTGTAAATAGAGACGAAATCAAGCTGCCGGATGTTCCTTATTCGGGCATGTTGAAAAATAAGGTTGGCTACATTAAACTGAATAGCTTCACTCAAACGGCATCGGCAGATGTCAAAAAGGCCTTTGTTTCTTTGAAAGAAGAAGGAATGGAGTCATTGGTGCTCGACTTACGCGGAAACGGTGGTGGTTTAGTTATTGAAGCCGTTCGAATTGTGAACATGTTCGTAGATCGCGGACAGGTTGTTGTTAGTACGATTGGAAGAGTTGAAGACGAAAATCGCGTTTACAAGACAACAGAAGAACCGATGGATTTAGATATTCCACTCGTTGTTTTGATGGATGGTGGATCTGCTTCTGCGAGTGAAATTGTTGCAGGAAGTCTACAAGATTTAGACAGAGCCGTAATCATTGGAAGTACTTCATTTGGAAAAGGGCTTGTGCAACGTACCTACGATTTAGATTACGGTTCGAAGGTAAAATTGACCATTGCCAAATACTATACGCCATCAGGTAGATGTGTTCAGCGCTTGGAATACTACGATCGTGAAGAAGGAAAACGTCCAGAAGCTGTTCCAGATTCCCTCATTACCATCTTTAAAACGAAGAATGGTCGCGGAGTTATTGATGGACGCGGAATTGAACCAGATATCGACGTAGAAAAAGAAGAGTTTAGTCGTTTAACTGCAACTGTTTTCTCTAACAACTTCATATTCGATTTTGCAACGGATTACTATTACAAGCATCCTTCTATTGCAGCCGCAGGTGACTTCAAACTGAGCGATGCAGAATACAAGGAGTTTGAGGATTATGTCTTGAAACAGGACTTCACGTATTCCACCGCTTCGGAAGAAATTTTGAAAAAAATGAAGGAAGCAGCTGAAAAGGAAGGTTTTTACGAGGGGGCTTCTGCAGAATACGAAGCTTTGCTCGAAAAAGTGGTTCCTTCAAAAGAACGCGACTTGGATAAATTCAAATCTGAAATCGTCGAATTACTCGAAAATGAGATTGTTTCCCGTTACTATTTTCAGAACGGCAGAACGGAACACGCATTTAACTACGACGACGATATGGAAGAAGTATTTAGATTGTTTCAAAATTTAGAAGAGTACAATACTATTCTTGGAAATTAATCGTTCCTGTATTGAACCATCATAGGGTTAAATTCAATATTTAATTCAGGTAAAAAGCTTCTACTTATATGTTGAACCGATTCTTCGGGAATAACACGCATTCGTACTTACATGTACTCGGAATAGCAGGTATTGCATTCGCACTTCCTTGGAGTAAAGTCATGATGTCCATTTCGGTCATGTTCATCATCCTCAACCTTCTGCTGGAAGGCGCTTTTTCATCCTACTGGAAAAACTTCAAAGCTAATCGTGTTTTTTGGTTGGTCGTTGCGGTATACCTGCTCAATGTAATTGGATTATTCTGGTCTACGAACACTTCAGAAGCCTTACATGCAATCAAACAACAACTACCATTTATTGCCATCCCGACAGCACTTGTAGCAAAGCCCATTCTCGAAACAAAACATCGCGACATCATTTTCCTCACCTTTTTGGTGGCCATGCTCGGTACGTCTTTATATAACTTCCTATCGTATCAACACATCATTGGCAATCGCTTTTACGATGATATTCGAGGAATGTCGCTTACTTCATCGCACATTCGCTATAGCTTACTCATTTCGATGTCGGCGGGAATTACGCTTGTTTGTTCGAGAGGTCATAAAAAACGGTTGATCTTCTGTTTGATCCTGCTTGCTTGGTTTGCTTTCTATACCTTCTACAGTCAAGTGATTTCTGGCGTGATCAGTTTTGCCGCAATGCTGACCGTTTTTGTTCTTTATCATTTATGGATGAAGAACAAATATCTCGCCCTTCTTTTTAGTGGCGCTGCGATTGTTCTGGGAATGATTCCCATTGTTTGGCTCCTTCAACCGCTTGAGATTGACCCAGCGGATTACGCATCTCTCCCAAAAATGACCAAACAGGGAAACCCATACAATCACAACCTTTCATATGTAGATTCCGAAACCCACGAACCCATTCTGATTTATGTGAACGAAGATGAAATGAGGGAAGAATGGGAAAAGCGTTCCGAGTTACCGTATGATGGCATTACCGTTCGAGGGAACCTTGTGAGCCATACCTTGATGCGCTATTTATCCACAAAACGACTCCCGCGTGATGCCGAGGGCGTATCAAAACTCAGTGCGAACGACATTCGAAATATTGAGTTGGGTAGACCAAGCGTACACCATACTGGTTTAATGGCACGAATGCATGCGCTCCGCTTTGAATTAAACTACGCTATCAACCCGAATGGTCATTCGCTCCTTCAGCGCTTCGAATATTGGAAAGCAGCCTGGCAGTTGATCAAAAGCGACGGAATTATTGGCGTGGGAACAGGTGATGTTCAGGATGCCTTTAATCACTATTACGAAAGCTCTTCCTCTCCTTTATCAGAACAAAATCGTCGTAGAGCGCACAACCAATTTCTAACCTACTGGATTTCATTTGGCATTCTTGGACTCGCATTGTTTGTTGCATTACTGTTTGCATTCATGCGCCTCAACTGGCACAAACAAAAGATTCTCGCCTTGCTCTTTGGCGCAATTGTTATCTCCTCCTTTTTTATGGAAGATACACTGGAAACACAAACTGGTGTCACTTTCTTTGCGCTCTTTACAGGACTTTTCTTGAGTAAAGCAGAACAAAACGCTACGAAGAAACCTGCCCATTAAATCTTCGATTCGTACATTTGGTACGTAAACAATTCATCATGGCGATCGAACGCAAATGCACTTCTTGCAACACATGGAATAAGGACGAAGATTACTGTACCAATTGTGGTGCTGTGCTCTCCCCACAAATTATTGAGGAAAAGCGAGAAGAGCAACGAGAAAAACGAAGAAGCAGTGCACCACCTTCAAAGTTTGATCTATTTCTAGAACGCTGGAAAAGCTCGAAGTATTTACCGTTAAGAATCCTTTACCATATTGTTTATGGTATTGCCGTAACCTTTATCACCATTGCTTCTCTTTTTGCCTGGATGGCAGCATCACCCAATGGCTAAGTATCGAGCACATATTTTATTCCTTGCTCTTATGACTGCGTACTTCATTACGCGCTATGTTCGAAGTCAATTCGACGACCTTCCCCACTTTATTCAGTATTACTTTACAGATTTATTGTTTGTTCCAGCAATGTGCTTATTTGCACTGATTGTTTTACGCTTTCTTCGACGCGAGCCAACATTAACCATTCACTGGCTAGCTGTTCTCGCACAAGTAGGAATTGTTTCCATCTATTTCGAATGGTATTTACCCACATATCCACCCGAAGGACATATCCACGTTGCTGATCCTATTGATTGTTTGATGTATTTACTCGGCGGAATCGCCTTCATTCTGATACAACCCTTTCTAACAAAAAAAACGGAACCCGACGAGCGGATTCCGAAATGTAAAGGGTAGAATGTTTGAAATAGTCCTATCGGTCACATTTCAGAATATTCTCTTTAAAAGTTAAAAGGAGTATTGTATCCCTTTAAGTCTGTAGGAGGGGTCACTAAATATATCGTTAAGAATTCCACTTGACTACATCGCTTCGAATGTGGGAGTAAAAAATTTCGAAACTTGTAATTCCACCAAATTGGCTTCCTTAACTGGTGTAAAGGTACATTAGGCTAAACGTTTTAAGTGATTCGGAAAACCGACCTTTTAACTGATTGCTTTTTACATTGAGTATTTAGGTGCTTTCATCGAATATTTTAAACTTCCCAATGATCAAACTAAATACTTCACATTTTTTACACCCATTTCTCAATAATGGTATGCGGATTTCTACCCTCTCCGATTCAGAAGACGAAATTCCGAAATTTATAGGGGCCTTTTCTCTTGCTGTCCGTACTCGACGCCTATAATTTCATTCTCTAAAAATAATCTATGTACCTTTGTGCTAAAATCTGAGATATCATGCGGTTTGAGCTCACCAGAGAATTTTTAGACATACTTCAAGAGGCGATCAGCGCTCAGAATATCGCATGGATAAATGAGAATGTTTGCGAGCTTCACGAAGCTGATATTGCAGCCATTATCGATGAGCTTGAAAAAGAAGAGGCAACTTATCTTTTTCGCTTATTAAATGAAGACACACAAAGTGAGGTAATTGTTGAACTGGATGAAGACGTCCGCGAGCAATTGCTTCAATCCTTTTCGAACAAGGAAATTGCCGATCAACTTGAAAATCTTGATTCCGACGATGCCACTGACTTGATTGCTGAACTTCCGGCCGATCAGTTAGAAGAAGTTATCGGATTAATTAAAGATCCCGAGACGGCAGAAGAGATTGTCGACCTGTTGAATTACGCCGAAGATACTGCCGGTGGTATGATGCAGAAAGAGTTCATGAAGGTACATTTGGATTGGCCCGTGAACCGATGTGTGATTGAATTACGCAAGCAAGCCGAGGAAGTTGAAAAGGTATTTACGATTTATGTAGTTGATGATGCCGAAAAACTCGTTGGTTTTCTCTCCCTGAAACGCTTACTTTTTGCCAAGCCAAATACGCTGATAGCAGATTTATACCAGAATAGGAACATGATTTCTGTGAAAACAGGCGACGACGATGAAGACGTGGCGAAAATCATGGAGAAATACGATTTGGTTTCTGTCCCTGTAATCGATTTACAAGGAAAGCTCGTTGGGCGAATCACCATTGATGACGTAGTAGACGTGATCAAGGAGGAAGCAGATAAGGATTTCCAAATGGCTTCGGGGATCTCGGAAAAAGTAGAATCAAGCTCGACCGTTTGGCGCATTTCGCGTGCACGTATTCCATGGTTACTCATTGGATTGTTAGGAGGAATCCTAGGTGCTCAAGTCATTTCAGGTTTCGAAGGAGGAATTAGCAAAGTACCGCAATTGGCGTTCTTTATTCCACTTATCGCTGCGATGGGAGGAAATGTTGGTGTTCAATCGGCCGCTATCGTGGTGCAATCGCTCGCCAAAGGAAACGATCAATTCGGAAGTATTTGGAAGAAAATTCGAAAAGAAATGATGGTAGGAATGATCAACGGAGTTCTTCTGTCTGGTCTTATTTACGTCATCACCCTGATTTTCGGAACACCTATTTTAGGGCTGGTTGTGAGTATTTCACTCTTCACCGTCATAATGTTTGCCGCTGTCTTCGGAACACTCATTCCGCTTCTTTTGGATAAATATAAGATTGATCCCGCATTGGCAACAGGTCCGTTCATTACGACATTAAATGATGTTTTGGGCTTGTTTATCTACCTGACAATCGGAATGCTCCTATTTAATATATGAAAGTTGTTTTTCTCGATACCGTCCATTCTGTTTTACAGGAACGTTTGGAAAAAGAAGGGTTCTCATGCATTGATGCAACAGAACTATCACGAGAAGATTGTTTCTCCGTAGTGGCTGATGCCAGTGGAATTGTCGTTCGGTCTCGATTCCCAATGGATGAAGATTTTCTATCACATGCTCCTCAATTAAAGTTTATTGCACGTTCAGGCGCTGGAATGGAAAACATTGATGAAGCGTATACCGAAAAACGTGGAATAGTTTGCTACAATGCCCCAGAAGGAAACCGAAATGCCGTTGGCGAACATGCATTGGGAATGCTACTTGCGCTCTTCAACAAGCTGCATACTGCCGACCGCGACGTCCGAAAAGGAAAATGGGAGCGCGAACACAATCGAGGTGTGGAACTGGATGGTAAAACCGTTGGTTTGATCGGGTTTGGGAACAATGGACAAGCCTTTGCGAAAAAACTTCGCGGCTTTGATGTCGACGTTTTGGCCTACGATAAATACAAGCACAACTACGGAACTGCCGACGTTGAAGAAGTTGATCTATCAGCCATTTTTGAACATGCCGATGTATTGAGCTTTCACATTCCTCAAACGGATGAAACCCGATTCATGGGCGACGCATCCTTTTTTGCATCTTTCAAAAAGCCGATCTATGTGGTCAACCTATCCCGTGGAAAGATCATTCGAACTTCTGCCCTAGTCGAAGCCCTAAAATCTGGAAAAGTGCTTGGTGCAGCTTTGGACGTTTTGGAATATGAGAAAACAAGTTTCGAATCCTTTTTTGAGCAACAACTCTCCCCCGATTTTGAGTATTTACTCAACGCTGACAACGTAATCTTATCGCCGCATGTAGGCGGATGGACACACGAAAGTTATTTCAAGTTGAGCGATGTTTTGGCCGATAAAATTTTGAAAGATTGGAAGACCAACTAATTGATAACGAAACGGAAGAAGCTCCGAAAGACGTCATTCTTGGTATCATACGTTGGTGGGAACGAAAGCGCATATGGTTCAATGTGTTACAAGTCGGAATTGTTCTTTTCGTCCTCTTCTTTTTTTACACCGGATCATCGATTAGCGCAATTTTAAGATCTGAATTTATCTTCCAATCCCTGTTATACTTTCTCTTTGTGAACTTTTGCTACTCGGCTGGCTGGGGAGTTCACTTGCTGCTGTATTACTATTTTAAAACAAAAGATACATCCCACATTCTTGACATCGTGCTTCTCATCCTAGGGAGTCTTTTCACAAGTCTTGTAACGTTCCAAGGATACTACATGTTCTTTAGATGGTCACATCGTTGGGGATAACCGCTATCATATAGTTTACTTTCTCCAATAATTTCCGCATCTTTGAATCACAAAATCAAAACAATATGAAACTCCTTTCTGTACTCGCGTTTTTATTTCTGTTAACCCCCTCATTTGCTACCACTCCGCCTGATGAAGGAATGTGGCTTCCAATGCTCCTCAAAGATTACAACTACGAGGAAATGAAACGATTAGGGTGTAAGTTAACGCCTGAGCAAATTTACAGTGTGAACAATTCTAGTTTGAAAGACGCCATTGTACAGCTCGGAGGTTTTTGTACGGCAGAAATCATTTCAGATGAAGGATTGATTTTAACGAATCACCACTGTGGATATGATGCCATTGCTTCACAAAGTACCGAAGAGCACAACTACCTCAAAGATGGTTTTTGGGCGCAAAACAAGGGAGAAGAACTCAACATTCCTGGTCTTACAGTTACGTTCCTCGTTCGTATGGATGATGTCAGTGATCGCATCTTTAATTTAGAGAAAGATGAAAACGGTCAACCTGATTACCTTGCGATAGAAGAAGAAAAAGCAAAGATCGAGGCGGAATACAGCAATGAAGGTCAATACACTGTGTCTGTAAAAGAAATGTTCGATGGAAATGCGTTCTACGTATTCGTTTATGACATCTACCGTGACATCCGTATGGTTGGAGCGCCACCTTCTTCAATTGGGAAATTCGGAGGAGACACAGACAACTGGATGTGGCCACGCCATACAGGCGATTTTTCCATGTTCCGAATTTATGCAGGAGCCAATAACGAACCTGCTGATTATTCTGCAGAAAACAAGCCATTCAAACCTGTACACTCGCTTCCTGTATCGATGCAAGGAATTGAAGAAGGAGATTTTACAATGGTGATGGGATATCCGGGAAGTACCGACCGATACCTCACTTCGTATGAAGTGGAAAACCTACAGACAAAAGTTGCCCCTTCTTTGGTAAACCTATTGGAAAAACGCCTGAGCACGATGCGATCAGTAATGGATCGTTCTGAAAAATTGGAAATTCAATACGCAAGTGACTACGCTTCGATGTCGAACTCGTACAAATACTACAAAGGTCAATTACGCGGATTGAACAAGTTTGATCTTGTTGGAAAGAAGAACATTTACGAAGCGTCGCTGAAGACGTGGATCAATGCTGACAGTGATCGAAAAGAGAAATACGGTGGCATGTTTGCACAATTTGACAAACTGTATTCTCCAGCGGATCAATTGGACAACAACATGAGCGTTGTGAATATTGCTGGTTTCGCTCCGGAATTCGTTACTTCTCTCGGGATTGCTGTTTATCGCATGGAGCGTTCAATGGATGATGTGGACGATGCACGAATGACGGCAATGAAAGATATCGTGGCAGAAAGTGCAACGGAGTACTTTGAATCAGACAAGCAAGCCATGGATCGCGAGATCTTCAAATTTGCACTGGATGCATTGAAGAACGATGTTGCTAAAGACGATCGTCCAGACATGTTCAATCACAAATTGTACGTCAAAAAAGCAAAAGGATCGAATGAGCGCTTCGTCAACTTGGTGATGAAGAAATCGATCTTAACCAACGAGAAGAAATTGCAGAAATTCCTCGAAAACCCAAAACAAAAAACCTTAGACAAAGATCCGGGCGTGCTTTACGTGAACAGCCTCATCGAGATGTTTCAAACAAAAATTCAGGTGAAGCAAATGGAACGTAGCAACCAGTTGAGTAATCTTCGTGGGTTGTACATGCAAGCACTTCAAGAGAAGGAAACAGAGAAAACATTTTATCCAGATGCGAACTTTACGATGCGTGTTACCTACGGAACAGTAAAGAACTACAAAAGCTGGGAAGGAAAAGAATATGAAACTTTCACAACAGGAGATGAAATACTCGAAAAGTACAAGCCTGGTGATCACGAATTCGATGTTCCTGAGAAGTTAAGAACACTTATTTCTACGCAAGATTACGGACCGTATGCGCGTAAGGATGGAAAACTTCCTGTTTGTTTCTTGCACAACACGGATATCACTGGAGGGAACTCTGGTAGCCCTGTTATTAACGCAGAAGGACACCTCATCGGAGTGGCTTTTGATGGAAACTGGGAATCAATGACGAGTGATTTATTCTGGCAAGATGAGTACGTTCGTACCATCAGCGTTGACATTCGCTACGTATTGTTCATCATCGATAAGTTCGCTGGAGCCAGTCATCTTATTGATGAAATGAATTTGGTGAAGTAACCATTTTCATGAAGAAAATACTGCTGTGTCTCCCATTTCTAATCTTGGGAATGGGCGATGCTTTGTCGCAAGAAAAGAGTGATGTCCGAGCAAACAGCGAAGCCTTGCTCTACGCATATCTTTCACAGGACTCAACGAAGATCTATTCGAGCTGGTATCTTGATAAAGGTGAACTGTTGAACTAAGCCTCACTTTCATCTATCCCGAAGAAAAGGAAAAAGTATGCTCTTTCGTATTCGTGAGAAGTGAGAATGCCTATCGATTATCGTCCATCGGAACAGCCATTCGTGGAGGTGGATTTGACGACTTTTAAAGCGTATACACTTTTCGGTTCATCACCTCAATATCCCGTCGCTTTTCCAGTACAAAATCTTTGATGGTTTGCGTATCGACAAAATCATAATGATACGTACGAATCGTTTGATTGAAGTGTGTAATCTCTACCTTCACTACACCTTCTTTCTGCAGCATATTCGCCTTGATTTCGTCGAACGATTTCTCAGAAAATGCCGACGTTTCGTTATCAACATTGATGTCGGTATAGTACACGGTTGTTCCCTTATTCACCATTTCATATCGTGCATTTTCCCATTTCTGACTCTCAGAAGATTGAGCGACTACGATTCCTGGAAGAACAATTGCTAAAACTATAATAAACTGTTTCATACTATTTTTTCAATATTTTTTCTGAGTGAGTAACTCCTTCGCTATCTGTAAACAATAAGAAGTAAACACCTGCGGAAAGTTCCGAAAGATTCATATCCACTACATTCAATTCGCCTGGGATCAATGCTCGTTCACGCACAATCATTCCTCTTCCGTCTCTCAATACGATATGCGGAGCATCATTCAGCTTGGAAGGCTTCACCTCAACAAATAATGTGCTTTCGGTTGGATTTGGACGAGCTGACAAAATTCCTCCATGCTCAGTCGATCGCTTCAAGGAAACGATTTCAGAAGTATACGTTTGTCCATCTCTGTCGTATTGCTCTAACTTGTAGTAGACCAGTCCCGTTTTTACATCAGTATCGGCGAATTGATAATGTATCATATCACTACTTTCTCCCGCAGCATCAACCGTTCCTACATGTTCGAATTTGATTCCATCAAACGAACGCATCACGTTGAAATGTGAGCTATTGTGCTCTGTCACTGTTTTCCATGAAACAATGTTTCTTCCAGACATTCCTACAGCTTTCAGATCCACCAATTCAACTGGGAGAATAATACCCGTAGCCGTCCAATTCGAAATCGTAAAATCACAATTATCTCCTGCGTTACCATCGAACATCAACATATACGTATTTCCGATTGTCAATCCTGTTGCTGTAACTGTTCCTGTTGAATTTGTTCCAGGATTAAAACAGTTCGACATCGAAGTAAAGTTGGTGCAGCATCCATTCACATCGTACGTTACATCATATACCTGTGCCTGAATACCGAAATCGTTCACACAATTTGTAACGGCCGTAATATCAAATACTTCCGTGGTGTTTAGCGCCGTAAATTGATACCATGAGTTGTTTTCAATACTTCCGCAGAAAACAGAATTGATATTTCCGGGAAGGTCGGCTGTGTAATAGGGATAAGTACTCGAGCTCCAGCTTCCTACACCTTGTGTTAGCGTTGCCGCAAATGGACAATAATCTTCGGTTATACTCGTAGAACCACACGGTCCAATTTCAGAAATACAAATATCAAACGTGGTATTCTGTCCAGTTGTTGACGTGTAAGAGTATACGCGAACGAAGTAGGTATTCCCTACAGTCAAGCTATTTACCGTACTCGTATTTGGGTCGCTACATACCAACTCAGCACCAAACGCGCCACAGGTTCCTGCATACACGCTGTGATAAAGGTCAGTTGTTGATCCTGATACGTTTTGTAAGTCGATCTGTACATCTGTTGTTGTAGCAACGAATGAGTACCAAACGTCATCATCGGCTGTTCCAAAGCATCCATTCGCATCAGGTGAAGGTGTTGAGCTGGCAACAGTTCCCGAAACAGAAGAACATGCTCCAGAACTTACTGGAACGTTGATTGCTCCACTACAGTCATCATTTGCTGGCGGTGGCGGTGGCGTACCGACACATACATCGAAGGTCGTATTTTGACCTGTGGTAGATGTCCAACTGAAAATTCGAACGTAATACGTATTTCCAGGAGTAAGTCCTCCAACGATACTCGAATTTGGATCGCTACAAACCAGTGGTGCACCAATCGTACCGCATGTTCCTCCATAAACACTGTGGTACAAATCCGTTGTACTACCCGTTACATTCAATAGATCGATTGTATGCGCTGTTCCTGTTGCCACGAAGGAATACCAAACGTCATCATCAGCTGTACCTCCACAGCTATTTGCCTGAACTGAAGTCGTAGCATTTTGAATGGTTCCTGAAGTTGTTGTTCCACACGCCTGATCTGGATTCACGGTTAATCCAATCGCTCCACTACAATCATCATTCGCTGGCGGAGGCGGACAAGCCGTAATATCAATATCAAATGCTGTACATTGAGGAGATGGGAACGTAGAAATAGTAATGTAATATGTTGTTCCTGCCGTAACGGAGTACGTCATACTTGGGTTTCCTCCTGAACTTGTTCCACTTGCCAAGCAATTTGTTCCTGCTGCGTCAGGACAATTGTCTGTTAAAAAGATTCCTACCCACGTTCCTGTATTCGACAACGCGAATTGCAAGCATTCAGAAGTTGTTGGTGTGTATTCAATCACATAATCATCACCTCCCATATACGAACTTCCACACGCATCAGAACTTGTGAAATCATCACCTGCTCCACACGTTGTTAAGCCAGCATTCGAATAAAGCGATGAATTAACAACTAAATCAGAAGAACAAGAGCCTGGAACAACACTTACTGCACAAATATCCCCAGATTGATTGGCGTTATTGTTCCCTGATATGCGTTGGATATGAATAAAGTAGGTGGTTCCTGTCGTAGAGGCAAACGTCACGGAACCAGTGGTTCCTGCCGTTTGTTGTGTACAATCTAACTCGCCACCTGTACAGGAAGTCATCGCTGTTAGAGCATACGCTTCGTTGGAGTTAGAGATTGTTACTGTGATAGGGTTTCCTGTACCTGTAACAGTGTACCATACATCTTCATATGCTGTACCCGATGTTGCACACGAAGCCGTATACTCAGGGCCATTGCCGTTCTCAGAGTTACTAAATCCTTGTGTAATACACGTTCCGTTTACAGGAAGATTTGATGCAGCGCCACACGTAAGACCCTGCCCGAAAAGGGGGGTGAGATTTGTAAAGAACATCATGCATAGAGCAAGCATGAGTCCAGAGGGAGTCCTAGCCATATTTTGGGAGTAAGTTTTAACAGTTCTGCCGCAATATAAGGCGAAGTAATTTTTTGAACTAATTACAAGCTTGAATGTTTAATATTTCACAGGCATAAAGAAACAAACCCGCCTTTTCATCGAAAATTTGTCTGTTTTCACCGATAATCTACAAATACAGTGAAAGAAACTCATTGATACTCACGTAAAAAGCTTTTTATCAAGGTGTTTGTTGTCAACTGCAACAAGAGAGAGTGAAATCTACCCAATTTTGATTGTTTAAACGATCATCGCGATCAACCAACGCGCAATACGTTTCCGTAAAACAGTTCTTTACCCGTAGAGGTTTTCATCCATAATTCCTGAACAACGGGTTGATGGAATTTCAAATGACGATTGGCCAACTGCTGCAAAAACTCTCGCTTCACCTGGGGCGAATAAGTATTAACAATCAAGAAACCGTTCCCTCCTATCAAACTTGATGCATTTTGCAAAAGCTCTTCAATTTTGTCTTCGAGTTTCCACTTTTCCTTCTTTGCACCAATTCCCCATGCTGGTGGATCCATGATGATCCCGTCGTAATTTCTTTGGCGTTTCACTTCGCGCTGGGCAAACTTCAATGCATCTTCATGCACCCATTTGATGTTTTCTAACCCACTCGACTCCATGTTTTCTTTCGCCCATGAAATCAACTGTTTTACTGAATCGACATGAAGCGTTTCGGCCCCCGTGCTTTTTGACACGATTGATGCTGCTCCGGTGTAGGCAAATAAATTGAGGAATTTAGAGTTTTCGTTCAAGCGCTCCGAGACGTAGTCCCAATTGATGCGCTGTTCTGGAAACAATCCGACGTGCTTAAACTTCGTCAGCTTCAGTTGAAATGTCAGCTGCTTGTAGTGGATCTCCCACTCACGAGGAGCATTCGCTTTGAGCGACTTCCACGTTCCCGTTTGATTTTTCTTTTCGATGAATTCCCAGTGAGCTAACTTCTGCCATTCAGCAAAAGGCTTTTCCGATCGGAAATACGCTTGCACCTCAGGACGAATCGTAATGATATCACCCCAGCGCTCGAGTTTCTTACCACCGCCGGCATCGATTAATTCATAATCATCCCAGCCAGTAACGTACAGTTTGTCGTTATCCACCTTCTATCTACGTGGAGTCTTTCTTCGACCGCCTGCCATTTGAGCCATTCTCATTTGGTTTTTAGACGGCACTACTTTCAACTGTCGTTGCATCTGGTTGATTTGGTCCTTCATCATTCCTGAAGAATCCATTTTTTTCGCTTCAGCGAGCAAAGACAACGCTTCTTTTTTACGTCCAGTCTGTGCACAGATCCCCGCCAAGTGCATACGCGCTACCGCATTATCCTGATTTGTGCGGAGTCCCATCCCAATCGCTTTACGCAACATTTTTTCGCTTTTCGCGTGACCAAACTCTTGCGTATTCAATACCGCTTGAAGGAAAATCACGTAAGCATGTTGTTTTTTCACCAAAAACTGAGGATGAGTAATCTTATTGATGTGTTTTTTCGCTTTTTCGGTGTTCCCCAAACGCATTTGGTTCAAGGCCAAAATCATATTCTCATTTCTGAAGAAAGAGAAACCAATAATTGCCGATACGAGAATCATACAAATTCCCCAACCCCAAGAACCGTTGTAGAAAAGAACGACAGTGAAAAACAAAGATGCAGCTGCAAGTACGCAGCGAATAATAAATGAAATCATAATTACTTAATTGTTGCAATACATTTTAACTCAATGGCGATTGGCGTAGGTAGTGAGCTTATTTCTACCGTTGTTCGACACGGAAGGTTATCCTTGAAATACTCCGCATAAATTCGGTTGTAGGTATGGAAATCGCGTTTCATGTTCACCAAAAAAACCGTTACATCAACCAATTGGTCCCAACTTGAACCCGACTCTTCCAAAATCACGCGAACATTATCGAACACGCTTCTGCACTGCGCTTCAAAATCAAACTCGATAAAATTTCCATTGTGATCCAGTTTCAATCCAGGTACAGCAGAATCCGTTTTATCTGAGCCAGCTACACGTGGTCCCACTCCTGAAAGAAATAACAATTCGCCCACTCTACGAGCATGTGGATACAATCCAACAGGTTTCGGAGCGCGATCGGTAGATATTCGTTCTTGATTTGACATAGCCATTGTTTGGGCGCAAAGATACGAATAGATTTAGGAAGAATAAAGAAACTGGTTTTCAGATATCGGTAGTGCCGAATTAAAATTCACACAAACGAATGCGGCATTATTTTTGCCTTACCGAATTTGTCTAATTTTACAATATGAAATACTTCTTTTCCATTTTTACTCTCGGAATGCTTTTGTCTTTGACGAGCTGCATCGAAATTGTTGATGAATTGGATATCAATGAAGATGGTTCGGGAACATTCAAGTACACCGTAAATATCAGCTCCAGTAAAGTCAAGTTAAATTCCTACTTGGCGTTGGATAGTCTGGATGGAAAACGTGTGCCTTCACTTGAGGAAATAAAAGGATATGTGAACGACGTTGTTAGCTCCCTAAAAAATCAGGAAGGGATTTCAAACCTTTCTATGGAATCCAACTACACCGATTTCATTTTTAAACTGAAGTTAGACTTCAATTCTGTGAAACACTTGCAGGCGGCAATCAAAGCCGTTGCACAAGAGAATAGTAAGAAGCGCTTTTTGGAAGAGTTGAATCACAATTGGCTCGAATATTCTGGAAACTCTCTGGCGCGTTCCATTCCGAAAATGAACATTGAGCGGGCCAAGAATTTGAGCGCGGAAGAGACAAAACTCCTCAAAGAAGGTACGTACACATCCATTACTCGATTTGTTAAAGAAGTAGATCGATTTGACAACAAGGATGCGATTCTATCGAAGAACAAAAAAGCCGTTATGGTACGTACGGATACCTATTCGCTCAGTCAGAAAAACCAATTGTTGGATAACACCATCTATCTGAAGAATTCTAGCGGGGGAAATTAAGTTTATTCGTACTTTTGATGCATAAAAATAACGCCGAATCAATCGGTGTAAATGTATCAGATGAAATTACTAGTAACCCTAGCGTTCGCAACGCTTACTTTAACCGCTTTCTCCCAACAATCAGAAGCACTCGTTCCAAAAGATGCCATCTCAGTTTTTAGCATCAACAATGTAAACGTTCTTCAGAAAATTTCCATGGATGATTTGGTCAACTACCAATTCATGGAAGAAGTACAGCAAGAGCTATTCGATGGGTCAACTTCCAACAAAACGTTGAAGGACTCTGGAGTCGACTTTGAACAACGTATCAACTTTTTCCTAGGAAATGGAAAACGATTCAAAGTAACGGGATTCACCATTGGGATTTCGAACCGCGACCAATTTTTTGAAGTTTTCGACGATTATGAACCAACGGAAAGCAATTATGCCGGAGTTGATTTTTATCAATCCTACTTCAACCGTATCGCCATTCGCGGTAATTCAGCTATCGTTTTTCGCGTAGAACCTAACTTTGACGACATCAACGAAATGACAGATTCGATTTGGTACGCTCGCGGAAATGAATATCGTTACTACGACGATTGGGATTACTGGGATGAAGAAGCCGAAGAAGTCGAGATGGAAGTAGAAGGGATGATCGAGGAGTTGGATGATTTCGAAGAGTACGAAACAGAAGAAAATACCAACAATCCAATTGACGATGAGGAAGAGGCTGAAATCGTTGCCGATGAAAATCCGTACGAAAAAACCTACTGGGAATTGCGCGATTCGGTTGAGATCGTATTTCACGCAGATGCGATTAAACGCTTGTGTGATGAATTGTTCGTGGATAATGAAAATCTCATGACTGTTGATCCACGCTTCGCAAAGCAAGTTGCTCGTACATCCGATGGTGTTTTCTTTGTAGACAATTCACGTAATTACTACAACGAGAGTGATATGGATTACCTCCGTATGCTTTACCCAAATTTTGCAGAGAAAATGGAAGCGCTTTATGCTGATAATTTAATTCTAGGCGACATCAACATCCGTCAAAATTCGGTAGAAGTGGATATGAACGTGGGGTACAGCGAAACCTTGGGTGAAATCTACACCGAAATGACGGACACAAAATTCGATAAGGACGTACTCAAGTACATTCCTGAAGATAACGGTGGTTTCTTTACGTATACGGTTAACATGCGCAAGGCATATGAGGCAACTTATGATTTCATGATTCCTATGCTCTCTGAGTCTGAGGGACCACTTTCTTTAGCCGCGATCTACTACGAGCTTTTGGATGAATTCATCAACAAAGATGCTGTATTCGATCTTTACCAAGGAAACATGTTTGGAACGTACAACGGAGTACAAACGATCAAAACGAAGAAAATTGTTTTCGATTACGATGAGGATACCTTCGAGTATACCGAGCACGAAGTAGAAGCAGAAGAAGAAATGCCTGTGTTTGCAGTTGGTTTCTCTACGGAACGAAGTGACATTCCAGAACGCATTCTAAAACGCGTTGCTCGTGTATATCCAGAGTTGCAAAACAAAGGTGATTACTGGGAATTCGAAAAGGGAATGTTGAATACCGTTCCATTGTTCTTCATCCTTCAAAATGACTTGTTCATTGTTACCAACGATGAAGACTTAGCACGAAATCATGCGAAAGGATATGGTTCTTTGGCCCTCAACAAGAAAACAGCCAAGGAAGCACGAAAAAGTGGAATCATGTACGCCAAAGTAAATACGGATCGTGCAATCAAAGATTTACCAGCACGTATGTTCAGTGACTACGAGAACGAATTATTGGATGTGCTTCGCGGAAAATCTGGAAACTTGGTGATGTCGAGTTCAGCATCAACCAAAACAAATACAGACCTTCATTTGTCGTATAACTTCAACGGTGAAGGAACAGATGCTGGAACATACATTCTTGATTTGATCAATAGCCTTTACGTTATTTCGAAATAGTTAGTTTATGCGTCGAATTGGAGCCATTGCTGCAATCATCGGATTAGGTCTGGGACTTGCGGCTCTGCTTGTATTCAGACCTTGGCAGGAAGAATCAGAATCACCGCGTTTGGTGGATCGATTACCTACGGATGATGTGATTGGCACAACGGACATTCTTCAACTTGCATCCGACCTGCTCCCTGCTGTTTATCGTAATCAACTTGCCTTTCGCGACTTCGTAACACCGGAGTTCATCCTAAGTCAAGGAAAAACGAACGGACTCGACTTACAACAATCTGTCTTTTTCTTTGGAAGTCAATCCAAATCGGAAATCGACAATTGGGGCATGATGATTCATGTTTCGGACAGCTCAAAGATATTGCCCGGCATTCGACGCTTCGAAAAGGTCACAAAGATCAAAGATTCAAGTTTATTTAATCAAAACATCTTCATCTGTCCCGAATACAATTTAACCATTGGTTATGGCGATAACTGGATGCTCGTTGCGGATCGAAAATCTTTCAAAAAATACTTTGATCACGCTGTTCATGCACGTAAAAAATCCATCTATCCTCGTTGGAGAAAGTTCATACAGGACAGACAATATGCAGACAAATCATTGCGTTTAAGTATTATTTCAAAGGATCTCCAAAAATATGGTGTCAATTCCGCCCTATTTGCAGCGAGTGCCGATTCAACAAGTTTGACTTTACATGCGCGAGTATCAAACAACGATACCATTCCCTTTCAACTTCGCCCAAACACGCATCGATTTGAGCGATCTGAGTACACCCGACGTCTTATCAACTTAAATCTGGATGTTGATCTCAAAGGGAAAAAGGATCATCCCTTGTATTTGCTCCTCAAGAAAATCGCCAACAAAATCAGCTTTCCACTAGACGATTTTTTCGACACTTGGGATGGGGAACTACTCTTCCGCCAAGGAGGATTGCAAACCATTGTAGAGCCTTATATCGTTTCGGAACTCGATGAAAATTTCAATGTCACCGAAGTCACGAAATACAAACGAAAACGCATCTCTGGTTTTGCGCTTCAACTCTCCATGAACGAGAACCGCAGGCAATTCCTCAATCAATTGTACGGAAAAGGGATTTTAACGCGTGAAGAAAACAAAGTACGAATGCTTTATTTTCCACCGATGAATGTGCGTAGTCAAGATGACGACCTCTTCTTCTACACGAGCTCATTCCAGCCTGCTACCATTCCAGATTCAACGCAATCCATCTTGTGGGACTTCAACTATACGCCAGTGGTATTTACCATCGATTCTCTGCAAGCAAAAACAGCTTACGGGAAAGTTAACATCGGCTTGCGAAAAATTGTAAAAGATAATATCAAATCAAAATGAACCTCGAATCGGTCATTGAAAAACGCGGGCAGCACTGTGCAGAAGAATTGCGCTTCACCCGTCGATTGATTCTGGATTCGCACCCCGCTATTACCGAATCGGTCAAATACGGTCTCCCCTTCTTTTCCATCAAGCGAATTATGGCGTACATGGATGTACAAAAAGGAAAGCCACTTGTTGCCTTTATGAATGGAACGAAATTCGGAGAGCTCAGCAAAGAACTCGACTTTACTGGACGTAAACGCGTAGGGCATTTTTTTCTTACTGACTTAGATGATCAGCGCCACGAAATCCTTTGTGCATTAATCGATGCTGCAGTGGAATATGATTTGGAGAATTTTTAGATTCTTTAGAATCAGCTAATCTCTTACAAATTTCTTTGTGTGCAATCCCGATTCCGTTTGAGTAGAAATGGAATACACTCCTTTTGCTAGCTCACCAACATCAAGATGTACACTTGAATCATTCACATCCATTGAAACCACCTCACGTCCTGAGTGGTCGA
>PDWJ01000484.1_pt1 | contig 134406 bp, 112 predicted proteins | sample 1430881 | NCBI WGS metagenome assembly PDWJ01 (sample SAMN01162460, study PRJNA174530) | Oral metagenome, whole genome shotgun sequencing project. | biome: Marine environment; feature: Marine mammal; material: Swab sample of the gingival sulcus; isolation source: swab sample of gingival sulcus... | reverse complement strand
TGTTTTCATATGTTTATATTTATAATTTTCAAAGGTCATATAGGAACACCCTAAGTTAGTTCACTACAAATAATTAATAGTGTTGGTAAATAATCATTCTGTTGTGTGATTAAAGCTTAATCATGGGCGTTTCATTTCGTTATATTTTATTTACACCCCTAAGATAAAAATTTTTAGAGAAAAAAACAAAAAAAATAGGCTGTCCGATACTTTTTGGGGTGGTATCCTTAAAAAGAAAAAAAAGAGCGAAAAACCCTGCAGAATAAAGTCTTGTGCCTGTTTTGTGCGATTGTTGATAACTTTTTTTGAAAATGAACTTTTTAGAGGCTTTCTATATCTAAAAACCTACATCACATTTTTTGAGAAAAAATGTAAAATCATTTGGTTAAGTCATAGTAATCGGGGGGACTTTATTTAAAAACAACTTTTAACTTTTGTTTTTCAACCTTTTTACAACTTCATCTATTGGAATTACAAATTTATCCCAATAAGTAACAGCGGCATCATAACCACCACTTTCCGCTTTTTGAGTATTATCGAAAATGTACAAACTACTTCCACCAACAGTTGTAGAATTACGGTCAGGAGAACGTGTATCTCTAAAATAATCCATTTTATCCCCTAAAAAACCGACTTTTTTTCCGACAAGACTAAAATCTTGTGGGTCAATTTTAAAAATAAAATTAAAATACTTTCCCTCATATTCATTGAGTATTAAAGAATTATCTACCCCCATTTTATCTATATTTTTCAATAACTCTTCTGGAATTTCTGAAAAATTACGCACTTTTAATTCGTGTCTATGTCCAAATATGCTCACGTTCATACCGTTGTCGTTGGAATTGTATTTGTTGATAGAGGAACAACTGAATACTAATATTTCTAAACATACTATCACAAATAATGTCTTCATATTGCTTTAATTTTTATGGAATTTGATAAAGATAAGCACTTGAATATTTCTATAAAACAAAAGCCCCGAAGTAATTTTCGAGTCCTTTGTTTATTTCTTATTCTTTTTTTTCCAAGCTTTAAATTTTTCTTTATTGCACCAAAACCATTCCTTATTTTTTAACCAGGTATCCGGAGATAACTGTATATTTGTTTCAACGAACTTATAGACAGGTTTAATAGGTTCTTCGTTTAAAACTTTGTTCCCAATCAAATCTTTAACCTTGATAGGTACTAGAGAACCATCTGCATTTATCAGAAACCAGTGTTCAAGTAAGTGCCAATATGAATCTGGCCAATATTGATGATTTACACACTGCAATTTTATCGTGTCTCCATCTATTTTATAGACACCCCAATTGAAGCCATTATAAAAAGCTCTTGTTTCTGATACCTTATTCTGTGATACATCTATTAAAAATTGACTATTACTTTCAATATCGCAAGTCCCACAATACAATCCCATAAACCTAGTAACTACCAGCCCATTTGAAAAAAACATCATGTTCGTATAAAGTGTATCTAATGTAGAGCTTACTTGCTTTCCTGTTTTAATATCATAATGAGGTCTTTCAAATGGTTCAACAGATACATAGTAACCATTTAGCTGAATTTTTGAATTAGTATAGTTTGTAGCCGGATTAAAGCAAAAAGTAAAGTTTTTCTTTACTCGTAAAGGTACATAATTACTACATGAGCTACAAAAGAATAAAAGTAGAAGATATAATATTAGTTTATGTTTTGCTACCATAATGAATAAGGGTTATTGTATCCGTAATAGTTATATGTGCCACGTTCGAAATAATCATACCTATTGAAAAAAATCATAACTTAAAAGTTATAAAGATAAGCACTTGAACATATTCCTATTTCTCTTGCAACCAATTGAGCATTCAATATTAAATTGCTTGCTTACTGTTATTTTTGTCATTGTGTATATTTTTCTCACAAATATACATGATAATTTTCAATTCCCATACAGAGAGCTGAAAATTATTAAAGACCTAAATGCGGCTTAATTTATAGAATTTTAAACTTTTTTAAAAAACCAATCTCCCTACACCCTCTTCTACAAGAGGGAATTTGTCAAAAACCATGAAATCGTAAAAAGTTAGCATTTTGATTTTACCTTTTGAAAAAGTCTTAAAATTCGGATTAAAATTTCAAATGCCGTTTTTTCTTACTGTCATATATATCATCAACGGTTATTAAAATTCCGGTTTCTTCCACATCCCCAAAATGTGTGTTTATAGAAGTCCCGAAACATTTCATTGTTTGGGAAAGACTCATATAAGAATTTATCAAAGGAGGAACACTCTCGCCTCTGTTACGCACTTCCTTAGACAATATCTTTTTGTTTTCTTCAAAATCATAACCGGAAAAAAATGGAGCCAACTCATCTTCTGAATGGTGATAGCTTAAAGGTTTATTCGGATAAACAAGTTTTTCTTTGTCTTCAAAATGATGATTCATAAAATATAAAATCAAGTCGCGCGAAAACTTATCATAATGCGTGTACATCGTAACTTTCCCGAAAAAATATTTTACGTTCGGATGGTGTTTTATCAAAGCCCCCAAACCGTCCCATAAGTTATCCAAAGCAAACAATGTTCGGCGGTTGGAATTTCCCGATTGTGCCGACGGTCTCACAAAAGAGCGACCTAATTCTATGGTATAAGGAAGATAATCTTGAATAAATTTGTCGGAAAAGGTCATTAAACCCTGTGTGGCAAGTTTTAAGTCAGAACGATTCTTTGAGGAAAGCGTATTTAAATTGATATATCTGTATCCGCCTAAAATTTCATTTTCATTCTTATCCCAAACAATCAGTTGTTGATACGGAATTTCTGCAAGGTCATATTCATCTATATCAGCCTCTTTTCCCGTTCCGCCGCCGGCAGCTCGAAAAGTAAGTTCTCGCAAACGACCGATTTCTCGCATCACATTCGGAGAATCATGAGCCGTGCAAACATATATCAAATTAGCACCGAAATTGGTATAACGCATAAACTTATCTTCGGTCAGTTCAGACAATAAAATGTCTTTATCAACCGGCGCAATAATATCTTTCATCGTTCATTGCAATTAGTCCTACAAATATAAATAAAAATACTTAATATTTTAGCTTCCCTATTGTAAAAAAGAATCTAAATCTGCATCAATGTCTTTTCCTATCTCATATACATAGTCTTTTATTTTTTGAGCCGTTTCAAAATCTTTACATCCGGAATCTAACCTGCTGTAAGGAATCGTTTTGCCTATACTTATTTCATAAAAAGCATTTTTTTGATTTAAAATTTCCTGAGGCAAGAGAAATGTTTCCGGATTTGTTTTTATCTTCAAAAACTTTCGAGCATTTGCAACAAAATAAAACTTATTGCTAACTCGTCCCGTAATATGAACGGGAACAATATCTCTTTCATATTTAAGTGCCAGTTTCACAAAGGTTTTCTTCCATTCAAGGTCTTTTATAACACCTTTACTCCTGCGCGAAACAAGCCCGGCAGGAAATATAACAACAGGACTGTCCGACTTAAATACGGCAGTAAACGCATCCATGCTTTGTCTCCTCATGCTCCCGTATTTATCTACCCCCATAAAAAACTCGTTCAAATTTTTAACGTTCAACAACAAATCATTAACCAAGGCTTTAACAGTGCCGTACTTTCTGTAACAAGCATCAATAATATGCAATCCGTCAAAGCTGCCTACCGGATGATTTGCAACAACAATAACCCGACTGTTTTCCGGAAAATTTTCCGGATTGAGAACTTTTGCCTTAACATTAAAATAATCAAAGGAACTGCGCAAAAAATCAATGCCGGTTTCATCATTATGCAATTTAATAAAGGCATTTAACTCATCTTGTCTGATTATCTTTTTTATATAATTCAAAACAAATCCGGGTAAACGCTTATACAACTTCGGACTCTTACTTTTTACTGCGGCATGAATGTCAATAAGAGGAGTTCGACCGGCTTCCATACAAATCTTTGCAATTAATTTTCCGACAAAAATAAAAATTTTGATTTATAATTTTCAAAAATATTCTCTATTTGTTTTTTTATAAACATAAAAAATGTTAAAGAAGACACTAATAGCCTGTATCACTTATAGATATATTAGTTGTTAATAAATAGAAAAACTCTAACAGTGTTTTAAAGTGGGTAAAAGTGTTGCAATGTGTCAAATTAGAGTTATATTTGTAAACTGTATTATAAAAGCAAATAATGCCCGGATTAATAGGAGAACATACGTCGAAAGTTGATGCCAAAGGAAGAATAAATTTTCCTTCGGCTTTGCTTCGTCAAATGCCCGAGGGTGCTGTTGAAAAAATGGTGCTGAAAGCAGACATTTACAAAAAATGTTTGACCTTATATACCGGAGAAGAATGGGAACGACAAATAGAAATAATCAGGGCAAAAGTTAATTTGTTTAATCCGAAACACGCAGCTTTTGTCAGAGGATTTTACAAAGGAACGGCAGAAGTTAAACTTGACAAGGCAAATCGTATATTAATACCGGCAAGTTTAGCCGAATATGCAAACATTGACAAGGAGGTTTTTTTGTTCGGACAAGATCGAAAAATTGAAATTTGGGAAAAAGAGGTGTACGAAAACCAAATGTTAAGTCCCGAAGACTTTGCCGAACTTGCAAAAGATGTTATGGGTGGCGACTTACCCCTATTATAAAACAGCGAAAATAAAGGATGAAAGATATTTATCACATACCGGTTTTGCTTCAAGCATCTGTTGAGGGCTTAAATATTAAGCCGGACGGGATCTATGCCGATTTAACTTTCGGAGGTGGCGGTCATGCCCAAGAAATCCTCAAAAAACTCAGCACCGGCAAACTTTTCGCTTTTGACCAAGACCCGGACGTACTTCCCGGAGTTGAAAAACTGTCTCGAAAATACCCCGAAAATTTCGTCTTTTTTCAATCAAATTTCGAATATTTTTCAAACTTTCTAAACTATGCCAAAATAAAAAAAATCGACGGGATCATTGCCGACCTCGGCGTTTCCTCGCACCAATTTAATGATGAAACAAGAGGCTTTTCTTTCCGCTTTGAAGGCGAACCGGATATGCGCATGAATAAAAAAGCCTTGCGCTCGTCCATGGACATTTTAAACAATTACGAAGAAGAAGAATTAAGCTTAGTTTTCAAAAACTTTGGAGAATTAAGAAGCGCGCGAGCTTTGGCGGCGACAATTGTAAAAGAAAGAGAAATCAATAAAATCAAAACAATCGGGCAATTAAATGAACTGATTGAACAAACCATTAAAACCGAAAAGAAAAATAAAATTTTCGCAAAAATATATCAAGCCTTACGAATTGAAACAAACCGAGAAATCGAAGTTTTAAAAAAGATGTTGATGCAAACTCCTCACGTGCTTAATAAAGGAGGACGTTTGGTTGTATTAAGTTATCATTCAATAGAAGACCGGCTGGTAAAAAATTTTATAAAAACAAACAATTTTGAAGGAAATGTAGAACAAAATATATACGGAGAAAGCAAACTGTTTTTTAAGGCAATAAATAAAAAAACAATTGTTCCGGACGAGCAAGAAATTGCCGTAAACAATAGGTCAAGAAGTGCAAAATTAAGAATAGCTCAAAGAATTTAAATATGTCTAAGAACCCAAATATCATAAAAAAAATTCTAACCGGCAGTTGGATGGGAAAAGGAATAAAAAGAAGCAATCTGTACTTTTCGCTTTTTGTGGTATTTCTTACTATTCTTATTATTTATAACAAATACAGAGCAGAAGATTTAATCGTTACAAAAAACAAATTACAAAACGAAACAGACATTTTACACTCAAAATATACCAAATCAATAACAAATGTAATGAGTTCGGCAACCGAGCGAAAAATTGCGCAAGATACGCTTATTAAGGCGCGAGGCTTAAAATTGCCTGAAAGACCTTTACCTGAAATCGTTTTAAAATCTTACAATGAGCACGAATAAAAAACATACCGGCAAAGGAAAAGTTGTTCAAAGAATGGGCATTAGCTATGTGCTTATTATGCTTATTGCTCTATATTTGGCTGGCAGCCTTATTGCCGTAACATTTGTGAAAAACGATGCTTTACAAGAAAGAATAAACAAAATTGCCATTCGTTTAAAAAATGATAAACCCGAAAGAGGCAGCATCTATGATATGTCCGGAAAATTATTGGCATCTTCCGTAAATTATTACGATGTGTTTATGGATACAAATGCCGGCGGTTTAGATGATAAATTGTTTTATGCAAACATAGATTCCCTATCCTACAAATTAGCAAACTTCTTAAAAGACAAACCCCAATCTTATTACAAAAAGAAACTCATAAATGCACGAAAACACAAATCAAGATATTTAAAAATTGCCGAAAAGTTGACTTATGGAGAATATGTGCAAATCAAAAAATTTCCGCTTTTTCGATTATCCACAAACAAAGGCGGATTTATCGGAAAAAAACACTCCATAAGAAAACGTCCCTACGGAGAACTAATGCGAAGAACAATCGGCTTCTTAAACGAAGACAAACAAACCGGTCTGAAAAAAGGCAAAGCAGGAATAGAATTTTCCTATAACCGCAAACTTGGCGGAAGAGCCGGCATGTATTACATGCAAAAAATTGGCAAAGGAAATTGGCGAAAAATAAAAAACGGCGAAGTTATTAAAACGGAAGACGGCTTAGATGTCATTACCACAATCGACATTGATTTGCAAGATTATGCAGACAACATATTACGCAAACAACTGCTCAAACTCGAAGCCGACTACGGCTCGGTTGTCGTTATGGAAGTAAAAACCGGCTACATCAAAGCAATTGTAAACCTGAAACGAAACAAAGACAACAGTTTTTCCGAAACATTTAATTATGCCGTAGGCGAAAGCTTAGCGCCGGGTTCAACCTTTAAACTCCCCGTTTTAATGGCTGCCTTGGAAGACGGATACGTTACTTTGAACGATATGATTAACACCGGAAACGGGCATATCATGTATAACGGAGTTCCGGTTGACGATGCCGGCTCCGAAAGCTATGGAACCATTCCCGTATGGAAAGTATTTGCCAAATCGTCCAATGTCGGAATGCTCAAAATAATTGACAATAACTACGTTAAAAAAAGAAAAATAAACCGATTTATCCAGCAACTCGAAGCAATGGGCATCACCGATGTTTCCGGAGTTGACATTTCCGGCGAATCCTATCCGAAAATTCAAACACCGGACAGCAAAAATTGGGCACCCTCATCGCCCGGTATGCTTGCACACGGCTATGAAGTAAAAATATCGCCTTTGCAAATACTTACCTTTTATAATGCCGTTGCCAATAACGGCGTAAAAGTAAAACCTCGAATTGTAAAAAGACTCGAAAAAGACGGCATTGTTGTTGAAGATTTTAAACCCGAAGTATCCAACTCTTTAATCTGTTCGAGAAAAACATTGAAAGACGCACAAAAAGTGCTCCGAAAAGTCGTCTCCGACGGAACTGCAAAAGGCATAAACAGTAAAAAATATAAAATATCCGGCAAAACCGGAACCACCGAATACTACGATATTGCACAGCGCAAACATATTGAACAATACAGAGGCTCTTTTGTCGGATATTTTCCTTCCGACAATCCGAAATATTCCATTATTGTAGAAGTAAATAAACCAAAACGCGACTATTACGGCGCATTGGCAGCCGCACCCGTATTCAAAAAAATTGCCGACAATATTTTTGCCCACGACAGAGAAATAAATCCGCCGGTTAGGCAAGAAATACACGACAGTTTATCCATTCCGACAACAAAAACAGCTTTCTCGGAAGATATAAATCTTGTTTTGAAAGAAATGGATTTTAAAAGCCGAAAAGCCGATGCAACTTGGGCATGTGCATATCCCGAAAACGGAAAATTGAAAATCAAAAACAAAAAAATATCAAATGCCGCCGTGCCGGATGTCCGAAAAATGGGGGCAAAAGATGCCGTTTATATTTTGGAAAATGCCGGTTTGCGAGTCAAAACAAAAGGCAGAGGGAAAGTGGTACAACAAACACCGCAAGCCGGAAGTGCCATAAAAAAAGGAAGCATAATTAATTTGAGATTAAACTAAATGAAGCAAAAACTACAACATATCATCAAAAACACCGACACACAAATTGTATCGGGTGCTGAGGATATATTGGTTTCCGGCATCATCTTTGATTCTCGAAAAACAAAACCCGGCGATTTGTTTGTGGCAATTAAAGGCTTGCAAACCGACGGACATGCCTACATCAAAAAGGCAATTGAAAAAGGAGCCGTTGCCGTATTGCTCCAAGATATCGCTTATGCTGAAAAATCCGTAAGCATACTTCAATCGAAGGACAGCTCAAAAGCCCTTTCTTTGATAGCTGCCAATTTTTACGAAAACCCCTCGCGCAAACTCAAACTAATCGGCATCGTGGGAACAAACGGAAAAACAACGACCGCCACCTTGTTGCATCGGCTTTTTCTAAAAGCAGGGCACAAAGCCGGCTTAATATCTACCGTTAAAAATTATATCAACGAGCAGGAATTTGAAGCAAATTACACCACTCCGGATGCCTTGACTTTCAACCAACTTTTAAAAGAAATGGCAGATAAGGGTTGCGAATATTGTTTTGCGGAAATAAGTTCTCATGCCATTCATCAAAAACGCATTGAGGCTTTGCATTTTGCCGGCGGCGTATTCACAAACATTACACACGACCATTTAGATTACCACAAAACTTTTGCGGAATATTTAAAAGTAAAAAAACAATTCTTTGACAAACTTCCGAAAACGGCTTTTGCCCTGAGCAACATTGACGATAAAAACGGAAAAATTATTCTGCAAAACACAAAAGCAAAACAATATAGTTATGCCTTGAAAAACTTTGCCGATTTTAAAGGGAAAATTTTAGAACTGCATTTTGACGGAACTTTAATGCTCATTAACGAGCAAGAATTTTGGTCTTTGCTTGTCGGAAAATTTAATGCTTTGAATAGTACCGCAGTATATGCAACTGCCGTATTGCTCGGCAAACAGCCCGAAGAAGTATTGCATATTTTAAGTTCCTTAAAACCGGTACAAGGTCGTTTTGACACATGCAAAATAAACGGAATTACCGCAATCATCGATTATGCGCATACGCCCGACGCTTTGGACAATATACTGAAAACAATAAATGAAATTAAAGCACAAAGCAAATTGATATGCTTGGTAGGTGCCGGCGGAAACAGAGATAAAACAAAACGCCCGCTGATGGCAGAAATAGCCGCAAAAGGCAGCGACAAACTTATTTTAACATCGGATAATCCCAGAAATGAAGACCCCGAAGCAATTTTGGAAGATATGATGCAGGGAATAGCCCAAAACAAACAAAGCAATGTACTAAAAATAACAGACCGAAAAGAAGCCATAAAAACAGCAGCTCTCTTGGCAAACAAGGGAGATATAATTCTCATTGCCGGGAAAGGACATGAAAATTACCAAATTATCAAAGACAAAAAATACCACTTTGACGATAAGGAAATAATTACGGAAATATTAAAAAATATATAAACTCGAAACTTATGCTTTATTATTTATTTGAATATCTTGACAAGATTGATTTTGCCGGAGCAGGAATGTTTCGATACCTTTCTTTTAGGGCGGCATTGGCAGCAATTACCTCCTTGATTGTTTCCATGATATTCGGGAAAAAAATTATTCGCTTTCTGCAAAAAAAACAAGTAGGCGAAGTTGTCAGAGACTTAGACTTGGAAGGACAGTCGGAAAAACAAGGAACTCCCACCATGGGCGGTATCATTATTATTTTAGCCATTCTTATTCCGGTTCTGTTATTTGCAAAAATCGAGAATATCTATATCATACTGATGCTCATAACAACCGTTTGGATGGGAATAATCGGCTTTATCGATGATTATATCAAAACCTTCAAAAAGAAAAAAGACGGTTTATCCGGAAAATATAAAATATTGGGGCAAGTAACCTTGGGACTCTTCGTGGGTTTAACTTTTTATTTCAGCGATGATATTCAAATTCGCGAAAATCCAAAGGCAAGTGCCCTTTGCGACCCGGCAGACAAAACAGTTGTTGTGCAGGAACTCTCAAAAGCACAAAAACCTTTAAAAACGACCATTCCTTTTATAAAAAACAATGAATTGGACTATAAAAAACTGGTCGGTTTTGCCGGAGAGCATTCCGAATCCCTTGCGTGGATTTTATTCGTTGCCCTTGTAATATTCATTATTACGGCTGTTTCAAACGGGGCAAATATGACCGATGGGCTTGACGGTTTGGCTACCGGAACATCCTCCGTCATTGCGGCGGCACTTGCTGTTTTTGCCTATGTCTCCGGAAACTTGATTTTTGCCGATTATCTAAACATCATGTACATCCCGAATATCGGAGAACTGTTTGTGTTTGCGGCGGCATTTATGGGAGCAACCATGGGATTTTTGTGGTATAACTCCTACCCCGCACAAGTTTTCATGGGAGATACCGGAAGTTTAACAATAGGCGGCATCATTGCCGTATTTGCCATTATTGTCCGAAAAGAACTCTTAATCCCGGTTTTGGCAGGCGTATTTTTAGCAGAGAATCTCTCGGTAATGATACAAGTTGCTTGGTTTAAATACACGCGCAAAAGATACGGTAAAGGCAGAAGAGTTTTTTTAATGGCGCCTTTGCATCATCATTTTCAGAAAAAAGGCTATCCCGAATCTAAAATTGTTTCCCGATTTTGGATTGTTGGAATATTGCTGGCAATTATTACCATTTTAACATTAAAAATAAGATAAGAAGAACAATATACGAATGAAAAAACAAAGAGCAGTCATATTAGGCGCAGGAGAAAGCGGAACAGGTGCGGCAATTCTTGCATTAAAGCAAGGATACGAAGTGTTTGTTTCCGACAAAGGAAGTATTAAGCAAAACTACAAAAACATGCTGCTTGAAAAAAATATTCCTTTTGAAGAAAATTGCCATTCTGAATCCTTGATTTTAAATGCCGATATAATCATTAAAAGTCCGGGCATCCCGGACAAAGCCGGAATCATAGAAAAAGCAAAAAAGCAGTCAATCAGCATTATCTCGGAAATTGAATTTGCCGGCAGATTTACCGATGCAAAAATGATTTGCATTACCGGAAGCAACGGCAAAACAACCACCACCGAATTGATTTACCATGTATTAAAAGATGCGGGGCTGAATGTCGGAATAGCCGGAAATATAGGAAAATCGCTGGCATTGCAAGTGGCTCAAAACAATTTTGACCTGTATGTTGTTGAACTCAGCAGTTTTCAACTCGACGGCATGAAAGAGTTCAAAGCCAATATTGCCATATTATTGAATATCACCCCCGACCATTTAAACAGATACGACAATAAATTTCAAAATTACGTAAGCTCTAAATTTCGGATCATCCAAAACCAAACAGAGGCGGATGCTTTTATTTATTGTGCCGACGATAACACAATAACATCAGAAATAGCAAAACGAATTATTAAAGCAAAAAGATACCCCTTTTCCGTAAAGAAAAAAATAAAAGACGGGGCATATAAAGAAAACGGAAAAATAGTCATAGATATAAACGAAAAACAATTCTCCATGGAAAACGGTTTATTGGCATTAGAAGGCGAACACAACGAATGTAACACAATGGCTGCCGGCATTACCGGAAAACTCAACAGAATTTCAGACAGCCAACTAAAAATCAGTTTATCCGATTTTAAAGGTGTGGAACACCGCCTCGAGAAATATTTAAAAATCAGAAATATACAATTTATCAACGACAGCAAAGCAACCAATGTTAATTCGGTTTGGTATGCCTTGCAGACCGTAAGCGAAAAAATTGTGCTGATTATGGGTGGACAAGATAAAGGAAACGAATACGGCATTTTAAAAGATGCCGTCAGACGAAAAGTAAAAGCCATTGTTGCTTTGGGTATTGACAACAAGCCGATTATCGATGCTTTTCAAGACATTGTGCCCGTGCATGATACAAATTCTATGGAAAGTGCCGTAAGAACGGCTTATCATTTGGCGCACGAAGGCGATACCGTGTTACTTTCGCCGGCATGTGCCAGCTTCGACTTGTTTAAAAGCTATGAAGACAGAGGCAAACAATTTAAAGAAGCAGTTAGAAATTTATAAGCAAACTGAAGGAATACAATGAATGTGTTAAATAAATATATTAAAGGTGATACTGTAATTTGGGCAATCAGTTTTTTGCTCTTGGCAATATCTGTTCCAGCCGTTTACAGTGCTTCTGCATTAATATCTTTAAAATCGCAAGGAGACTTGCATTTCCTTTTCAGACAATTAATGGGCGTATTTACCGCAATGATAATTATTTATTTAACATCTAAAATTCCCTATACCAAATACATTGCCTTAGTTAAAATCCTTTTTCCCATAGCTCTTTTATTATTGATACTCACATTGTTTGCGGGTATTTCCATTAACGAAGCAAAACGTTGGTTCAGAATACCCGGCTTGGGCTTAATAATACAAACATCGGAAATTGCAAAAATCATGTTAATTATGTTTGTTGCAAAAAAACTGGCAACAAAAAGAGACGATGAAGCCTACTTAAAAAACATTAAAACAGCCACATGGGCTGCCGTTATAACCGTGGGCTTGATAATGGTTACCGACTTATCTTCCGGTTTCTTACTCGCATTGATTATTGCCGGCATTTACTTTTTGGCTGCCGTTAAGTTAAAAAATGTTTATAAAATATTGCTCATTGCTTTTGTCGCTGCAATCATCTATTTTTTGGCTGCCGAAGTATTCCATTTGCCCGGCAGGTTTTCAACCGGAATGCATCGAATTGAAACCTTTTTGGGGCTTAGCGAAAACATCAGTACCGATGACACCTATCAATCCGATGTCTCAAAAATGGCGATCATAAACGGAGGACTGTTCGGAAAAGGACCCGGGAACGGCTCTTTGCGCTATGTTTTGCCGCAATCTCATTCCGATTTTATTTTTGCATTCATTATTGAAGAATACGGCTTAATAGCCGGGATATTCATCATTTTTTTATATACCATATTTTTTTACAGAGGATTAAGAACGGCAAACAAAACAAAAAGCCTCTTTGCCTTTTATCTGGTATCGGGTTTTAGCTTGATGATAACATTTCAAGCATTTATAAACATTGGCGTTTCTGTCGGAGCATTGCCGGTAACCGGACAAACCCTGCCCCTGATTAGTATGGGCAGAACCTCTTTAATCGTAACGAGTTTTGCCATTGGCATAATGTTAAATGTAAGCAAATTTCAAGAAACAAATAACGCAACAGATTCAGAAAACTGAGAGACTATGAGAAACAAAAAAATAATAATAAGCGGCGGCGGCACAGGCGGACATCTTTTTCCGGCAGTAGCCGTTGCGCAGGCATTAAAACGAATTGACCAAAATATTGAAATCCTTTTTGTGGGAGCAAAGGGTAAAATCGAAGAACATAAAGTTCCGGAACTCGGCTTTAAAATAGAATTGATTGACATCAGAGGTTTTGAACGAAAACTTTCTATCGAAACCTTTAAAAACATCTTTCGTTTAATAGGTGCCTTGTGCAAATCGCGACAAATTATAAGAAAGTTTAATCCCGATGTTGCCGCCGGATTTGGCGGTTATGCAAGCGGACCCGCATTATATGCTGCCTCTTTAAAAGGGGTTCCTACGATTATACAAGAGCAAAACTCCTATCCCGGAATAACCAATAAAATTCTGGCAAAAAAAGCAAGTAAAATATGTATTGCCTATGATGCCGTGAAAAAATATTTTCCGAAAGACAAAACCGTCTTTACCGGAAACCCCGTGAGAGAAAAAGTGGCGGAAACCGAAGCAACAAAAGAAGAAGCACGAAACTTCTTCAACATAAAAACAGATAAAAAAGTTATTTTGGTACTTGGCGGAAGCGGCGGAGCAAAAAGCATTAACGAAGGCATGAAAGCCAATTTGGAAAAATTCGCACAATCGAACTTTCACGTCATTTGGCAATCCGGAAAAAACTATTACAAAGATGCGCTGGAAAGCGTGCAAAAAATAAATGCTTCAAACATCAAAGTCTATGATTTTATTTCGAGAATGGATTTGACCTATAAAGTTGCCGACTTGGTTGTGTCAAGAGCCGGAGCCGGAACAATTTCGGAACTGACACTTTTGGGTAAAGCCGTAATTTTAGTACCTTCGCCGAATGTTGCCGAAGATCATCAAATGAAAAATGCCATGGCATTGGTGGATAAAAATGCAGCTGTATTGTTAAAAGACCATGAAACCAAAGAAAAAACATTTACGACAATTTATGATTTAATCAACAATGAAGAAGCGATGAGCAAGCTCTCGGAAAACATTTCAAAAGAAAAAACATCAAACTCCGATATGCTTATTGCAAAAGAAATATTAAAACTGATAAAAAACAACTGACAAAGTGCCGAAAAAAAATAAAGACATAGCAAAAAAACTGAAAGCCGTATATTTTATCGGAATAGGCGGAATAGGCATGAGTGCCTTGGCTGCTTATTTTTTAAAATTGAAGCTTTTTACGGCGGGCTACGACAAAACCCCCACTGCGCTTACGGAAAGTCTCGAAAATAAGGGTGCAATTATCCATTTTTCGGATGATATTGCACAAATTCCCGAGGAAATAATGCTTGCGGATAAAAAAGAAGTCCTTATTGTTTATACACCGGCAATTCCGCAAGAGCACACCGAATTGTCTTATTTCAAAAACAATGGCTACACGGTTTTAAAACGTTCCGACTTGCTCGGAACAATCTCCGGCAAGTCAAAAGTAGCTGCCGTTGCCGGCACACACGGAAAAACGTCGATTTCGACCGTTCTTGCTCATATTTTGCAATCCTCCGGAAAAGCAATCAATGCCTTTCTCGGCGGAATATCCAAAAACTACAACTCGAACCTAATTATAGCAACAAATCCCGACAATCCGGAATTTACCGTAAGCGAAGCAGACGAATACGACCGTTCTTTCCTAAAACTGTTTCCGCATACGGCTATTGTAACTGCGGTTGATGCTGACCATTTGGATATTTATGAAGATATAAACGACATCCGAAAAACATTCGGACAGTTCATTAATCAAATTGACAAAAAAGGAAACCTTATTATAAAAAAACAGGTGAAAATGGAGCCGTCCGTTTTCCCCGAAAATGTCTATACCTATTCGCTCAATGAAGAAAGCGACTATTATGCAACAAATATTGAAACAAATACCCGGCAAAGCAAATTTGACCTTGTCGGGCCAAAAGGGATAATTAAAGAAGTTGTGATAAACATTCCGGGCTATTTGAATATAGAAAATGCGGTTGCGGCAGCCGCTGCCGCAGATGTTTGCGAAGTGCCGCACAAAAAAATTAAAGAAGCATTATTTACTTGGCAAGGCGTAAAAAGGCGTTTTGAATATGTCATAAACACAGAAGAAACCGTATATATTGACGATTATGCACATCATCCGGAAGAATTGCGTTTTTTCATTACTTCCGTAAGAAAATTGTATCCCGCAAAAACATTGGTCGGTATTTTTCAACCGCATCTTTATAGCAGAACCTATGATTTTTATGAGGAATTTGCCGAAAGTTTAAGCCTTTGCGACGAAATTATTTTAACAGATATTTATCCCGCAAGAGAAAAACCCATGCCCGGAGTAAGTTCTAAACTTATTTTTGATAAAATCACTTGCGCAAAAAAAACATTATTGAAAAAAGAAGAAATTATACAACATATTCATCCGAGCAAAAACATTGTTTACCTGAGTATGGGAGCCGGAGACATAGGCGAATGTGTTGAAAAAATAAGCGAAAAATTAAGATATGATAAGTAAACAACACAAAATATACGCAATAGTTGCTTTAATAATAATTGCCTTGGCAGTTACTGTTTACTTTTTGTCTGCAAAAAACACACTTTGCAACAGTATTGAAATTAAGTTTATCGATACCGGTGCCGAAAGTATAATAAAAAAAGAAACGGTTGAACAAATCATATTCTCGGAATACGAAAATTTGTTCGACAAACCCATTGATGCTCTTAACTTAGATTTATTGGAACGAAAAATTGAAGATATACCCTCCGTTAAAAAAGCCGATGTTTTTAAAAAAATAAACGGCGTATTGGGGGTTAAAATCAAACAAAGAAAACCGATCGTACGCATTTTTTCAAAAACAAGCTCTTTCTATATTGATGAAGAGGGAAAACTAATGCCTTTATCCGACAAAGGAACGGTAAGAGTTCTATGCGCAAGCGGAAATATTGAAGATGCTTATAAAGACGGACTTGTCAAAATAGCGGACACTACGGTAAGCTCTACTTTAAAAAACCTGTATGCTCTCGCAAAGTTCATTGCTGCCGACGACTTTTTACAAGCAATGCTTGAACAAATCTATGTAACGAATAAAGGCGAGTATGAGTTGGTGCCTTTAACCGATAATTATATCATTAACTTAGGCGATATGTATAATTATAAAGACAAACTCTATCGGCTTAAACAATTTTATGTAAAATACGGGAAAACATATCCCTTGAAAAAATACAAATACATTAACCTAAAATATAAAGGGCAAATCGTTTGCTCAAAAAAGAATTAGAATAGTAACAATAAAATTTGCAGTATGGAAGATATAATCACAGCCGTTGACATCGGAACAACAAAAATTGTCGCATTAGCGGGCGAAAGAACAGAATCGGGAAAATTAAAAATAATCGGAAAAGGAACCGTTCCGTCGCCGTCAAAAGGAGTCCTGAGAGGAGTCGTTTTAAACATTAATACCGTTTCGGAAGCAATAAAAGAAGCGATTCAACTTGCCGAAAAACAAGCCGAAATTGAATTTAAGGATGTGGTTGTCGGAATAGCCGGACAACATATTCAAAGCATGCAAAGCAGCCACAGTATTTTTATTGACAATGAGGAACACCTCATTATGCAATCGCATGTGGATAAGTTAATCTCAGAAATAAAAAACATCGTATTGGAAGCCGGGCAGGAAATTATTGATGTTATACCGCAAAGCTATACGGTAGATGCAGAAACCGGAGTTGATGAGCCGGTTGGGTTTCACGGCAAAAAACTTATCGGAAACTATCATATCATCATCGGAGAAAAAACATCGGCAAAAAACATTAAAAAATGCTTTGAGACCTTAAAAATTAACCCGAGAAAACTGTACCTGGAACCGATTGCTTCGGCAGAAGCCGTTTTAACGGAAGAAGAAAAAGAAGCCGGCATAGCTTTGGTCGATATCGGCGGAGGAACAACGGACATTGCCGTTTTTTATGACGGCATTCTCAGGCATACTGCCGTTATTCCCTTTGGCGGAGATGTTATAACCAATGACATTAAAGAGGCTTATCAAATACTGCGCAAAAAAGCCGAAGAACTGAAAATTGAAAAAGGTACCGCTCTAAGTCAGTTTGTCAAAGAACAAACCTTTTATACCATACCCGGCATTAACGGTAGAGAGAAAAAAGAAATTGAAATAAAAGAACTTGCAAGAGTAATTCAAGCTCGAATGGAAGAAATTATTGCACTGATTAATTTAGAGCTGAAAAATTCCGGATACAGAGAAAAATTAGCTGCCGGAATAACATTGACCGGAGGTGGTGCATTGCTGAATAATCTGATACATTTGGTAAAATACAAAACAGGCTTGGATGTAAAAATAGCTTCTCCAATGGACAGGCTCTTGAGCAAAAGAACAGACATAGACAATCCAAAATACTCAACGGCTGCCGGATTGATTATGCTTGCTTCTGAAAATGCCGACACCTATGATTTTGCAAAAAGAAAACAAAAAAATAAAAAAGAAAAAAAGAAAGAAAAAAAACAAAAAGAAAAAAAAGAAAACGCTAAAAAAGTAAGTGATACAATACGAGAACAATTCAATAAAATTTCCAAAACGGCTCGTCAAATCTCTATTGAATTCTTTAATGAAGAAGATGTTGAGCGAAGCGAATAAAAACAAAAAACAGGAACTCAAAAAATACAAAAACTATGGATGACTTATTAGACTTCAATTTACCCTTAAATTTTGAAACAATTATAAAAGTTATCGGTGTAGGCGGCGGCGGAAGCAATGCAGTTAACTACATGTATAACAAAGGAATAACCGGCGTTGATTTTATTGTTGCCAATACCGATGTGCAAGCACTGCAAAAAAGTCCCGTAAAGAAAAAAATTCAATTGGGCAAAACTCTGACCGAAGGTTTAGGTGCCGGCAACAAACCCGAAAGAGGAAGAGAAGCGGCAATAGAAAATATTGAAGACATAAAAGCAATTCTTGCCGAAAGCACTAAAATGGTGTTTATCACAGCCGGAATGGGCGGAGGAACCGGCACCGGTGCGGCTCCGGTTATTGCCGAAGCAGCAAAAGAGCTTGGCATTCTTACCGTAGGAATTGTAACCATTCCGTTCAGATATGAAGGGCAAAAACGAATTAAAAGCGCCGCCGAAGGAATTGCGCTGATGGAAAAACATGTGGACGCCTTGCTGATTATTAACAATGAAAAAATCCGCGAAATATACGGAGATTTGCCCGGCTCGGAAGCACTCGGCAAAGCCGATGAAGTACTCTCCGTAGCCGCAAAAGGAATTGCTGAAATAATTACCGTAGAAGGACACGTCAATGTCGATTTTGCCGATGTTGAAACCGTAATGAGAGAAAGCGGAGTTGCCCTGATGGGAACCGGCGAAGGCGAAGGCGAAAACAGAGCCGAAGATGCCGTTAAAGCTGCGATGAACTCTCCTTTATTGAACAATACCGACATAAAAGGGGCAAAAAACATCCTGCTGAATATTGTTTCCGGAGAACATGAAGCCACAATGGACGAAATTTCTTGCATTAATGAGTACGTGCAAGAACAAGCCGGTAACGAAGCCGATTTAATCTGGGGAAATAACAGCAATAAAAGCATCGGAGATAAAATTACGGTAACGATTATTGCAACCGGTTTTGAAACGCAAGATATTCCCGACATATACATACCGCCGAGCAAAAAAAAGGATGAAAACACCAGAATTATCAATTTTGAAGGACAAGCTTTGCCCCTAAAAAAAGAAACTCTTGAAGACAAACAACAAGCAGCTCAATCAGAAGAAATAAAAATCCTTTTGGAAGAAGATGAGTTGAACACAAGCAACAACATGATACCTTCGTCCCCACAAAGCGGAACTTCACAAACAAGTCAAGTTTCTTCATCCGAAGCATTAACGGAAAAACCGGAACTCAGCAACTATCAGGCTCATGTCGAAGAACTCGAAAACGTTCCGGCATACAAAAGGTTGGGACTGAAAATAGGAAACAAAAACAAAACGGAAGACCGGAAATTTTCCAAAGAAACCTTAACGGACGAAAAAGGAAACATTACAATAAACGAAAATAACCCTTATTTACACGATAAAGCAGATTAAACTGTTGATACCTGTTTTTATAAAAGCCCGGCAATTTTGTCGGGCTTGTTTTTGCGAATTAATCCGCATGCGAAAAATCTTGGGTTAATATTACTTATCTGTCTATTGCCATTATTAGTTTAAGTTTTAACTCTTCACAATAATCTTCTTCGTAAACTATTGAGTGTATAATCTCACGCAATAAGTCTTTATCAATACTGCCCGCAGCTAACTGATAACTAACCATTTCCATTTTATAGAAAAATCTTTGTGCGGCAACAACATATCCGTTTTTCAATAAAAACAATCCGCCCAATGATATTGCAATTCGTTTATTCCCGTCTTGAAAACAATGTCCTTTATTGGCAACAAAAAATAAATGTGTGAGCTTATCTACAAAGCTTGGATAATATAAATCGTTTTGAATATGTATCAAGGCAGCTTCAAGAGAACCTGTGTTTATTATTCCGGTTGTTCCTCCACCACTTACTTCAATAGTTTTCAAATGAATTTCAATAACCTCGTCAATAGTTTCAATATATTTAATATCCATTTTATTCGCTATCTTTTAGTCGTTTGAAAACATCTTTCGCTTTTTCTAATTGTTTATCGAAATCAACACTTTGCTCGCCTAAAAAGCGTTCAAAATCTGCCGGTGAAACTGCCTGTATGTACTCCTCCAATTTTTTATGTACGGCTTCTCTGAAATGTAAATCTCGTGAAGCCATTTTAATTCTTGCATCTTCAATATGTGGTCGTTGTAGAGGATGTTCTGCAAACTCCTTGAATATTACATCAACTTCATTTGGGCTTAATTTACGTCCCATATTTTCTGATTTCTTCTTTAATTCATAAGCCTATCTGCTTGTATTCTTTGACATTTTCTTTGAAAATATATTGATATATTTTATTTGTGTAAAGTGCATATTTATAGTTGCCTAAATCAACACACTGACTTAATGCAGATGTAAATTCTTTTCTGTATTTACTTTCTCTAATTGCTGCCGGTAAATAACCGGCATCTTGTCTATTTATAAATTTTGTTCCTCCTCCTGTTTTTTCGTTTATTGTATCTATTACAATATCAAGTATTTTACTTCGTAAATGTTTTGCTTTCTCACTTTCCGTAAGTAACATGCCAATATTTAAAAATGCTCTAAAATTAAAAAGTCCCAAAACAGGAGCTTTGTTACCGACATCAATGTCGGCAACAAATTGTAACTTAGTCCAATATATTCACTTATTCTTTTTAGTGCATATTTATTGTTTAATATATTCTGTCTTTGGATATTAGACCTTGTTAAATCTTTCATTATATTATTCAATTTATTTGTTTTATAACAATTCTTTAAGTTTTTCAGTATCAGTCAATAGCCCTTTAAACTTATCATACCATTTGTACTTATAAATGTCGCATTGGATATGGAAAGTAAAATGAGACAGGTCGATATATAAAGCACAAGTATATAGGGAGTTATGTCGAAGATTTATAACGACGAGGTGCTTATTTCACTCCATTCATATGCGATAATTTACGGTTTAAATGGTCTTACCTTTTTTATATCTAACACCCTTGTCAGCAATTTCATTTTTGTTATTATTGCGAACATCGGGACAAACGAAACACTGCCGTAGAGACGCAGAACAACTACGTCTCTACTTCTGCCCCCAAAAATTGACGCTTATCAATTCCCCTTTTCTAAGGGGAAATTTTTGACTTCCGTCTTTCAACTTAAAGAATTACTCGGTTTTTGCTTTGATGAAATCGTATAAAAGCCGAACGCCAAAACCTGTTCCCCCTTTTCCGCGATAGCTGTCGGCATGATGATAAAATGCCGGACCTGCAATATCAAGGTGTATCCACGGCGAAAGGGTAAAGTTTTCCAGAAATTTGGCTGCGACAATCATTCCGGCGTTTGCATTTCCAAGATTTTTTATATCTGCAATGTCCGATTTTAAGGTGTCGGCATAATCGTCCCAAAGCGGAAATTCAATCAGGCGTTCAAAGGTTTTGAATCCGGATTGTTTCAATTTGTTTTTATCCTCTTCGCTTGCCGTTCCTGACATCGCACATGCTTTTATTCCCACTGCTCGCACGGCAGCTCCGGTAAGCGTGGCTAAATCAATAACGAGTTCGGGAGAGTATCGTTCTGCATAATGCAGCGCATCGGCAAGAATCATTCTGCCTTCGGCATCGGAATTTAATACTTCAACCGACATGCCGTTTGCCATTTTCACAACATCGCCCGGAGCATATGCCTGAGAATTGACACAATTGTCCGTTGCCGGAATGAGTCCGAGCAGATGAACAGGCAAATTGTTTTGTGCAATGGCGTAAAAAGTACCGACAATCGCCGCCGCTCCTGCCATGTCGCATTTCATGTGATCCATGCTTTGCTTTGTAGGTTTCAGGCTCAAGCCTCCCGTGTCATATACAATTCCTTTTCCGACCAAAACAATCGGCTTGGAGTTTACGGCATTTTTCGGCTTCCATTCCAGAATAGAGAAAGTGGGCTGAAATGCACTTCCTTGATTTACTGCCAAAACTCCTCCCATTTTCAGGCTTTGTATTTTTTTCTTGTCGAGCATCTGAAACGAAAAACCTGCCGTATGAGCTGTTTTTTTGATTTCTTGTGCCAATTGTTCCGCGTTGAGAAACGAAAAAGGCTCGTTTACGAGATCACGCGCAATAAAAACACCTTTGAGCAAAGAGTTCAGCTCTTCTATATCTTTCGCTGTTGTTGCCTCTGAGACAATGCTTAGTTCGTGCAGGCTGGTTTTTTTTCGTTCTTGTGCTTTTTTATATTTATGAAACGTGTAGCTTGAAAGCAAAATCCCCTCGATAAGTGCAAGCGTGTAATCTTTTACAGCAAGCTCGTCAATGATTTCAATCTCCTTGATTTTGTAATGCTCTATCTGCTTTATTAAGTTGTTGCCGGTTTTGCGCAACTTTTCAGCGGCAAGGTGCTTTTCCTTTTTTGGGTCGATAAGCAAAACAAAGTTGATGCAATCGTATTGGTTTATCACAATCGGATCGATTTCATTTTTTATTGCTTTTTTAATATAATTTTTTTCTTGTACCGTAAAATTATATTTATCAAAATTGTCCTGTTCCGACACAAATATTATTTTATTTGACACAGGAGCAAAATTTTCTTTTTTTAATAGTTTGATATTCATATTCTAAAATAATTTATGTAATGTTTAAAAATTTGCAAAATGAATGAAAAAAAACGAAATTGAGAAATCATTTTTCTGATAAAATTTTCAAAAGTAAAAAAAGATTACAACAACTAATTTATTTTTATTACAATTGTTCGTAGAAAAGCTTAGTTTTTAGGTTTTCAAAAAAAAACGGTATTTTTTTTGTTCTTAGCTTATTTCAGGTACCGACTCCGAAAGATAGGCATAAGTTCAAAATTATAATGAGCAACAAAAGTAGATACTAATGCGTGTAAACGAGCTGTTTGACAAAGCACTAAGCAACGAGATGCTTTCGCAAGAAGAGGGGCTTTTTCTGTATGAAAATGCCGACATTTCCGATTTGGTTTTTGTAGCCAACGAAATACGTAAGCAGCTCCACCCGACCAACGAAGTCGGGTGGATAATCGACAGAAATGTAAATACGACCAATGTTTGTGTTTCGCACTGTTTGTTTTGTAATTTTCATTGTAAAAAAGGAGCTGCACATGCTTATGTAACGGACATGTTGCAATATCAACAAAAAATTGAAGAATTATTCGCCAAAGGCGGCGACCAAGTTTTGCTGCAAGGCGGCATGAACCCGCAGCTTGACGTGGATTACTATTGCGAACTGTTCAAAAAGCTGAAAGCGTATAAACCCGAATTGAAACTTCATGCTCTTGGACCTCCTGAGATTGCTTATTTTGCAAAAAAAGAAAATCTCAGCTACGAATATGTGTTAAAACGCTTGATGGAATCGGGCTTGGATAGCTTGCCCGGAGCCGGAGCAGAGATATTGTCTGACAGGGTAAGAAAAAAGATTGCTCCCGGGAAATGCACCTCCGGCGAATGGCTTGATGTCATGCGCGTTGCACATCGGCTCAACTTGCCGACTTCGGCAACCATGATGTTCGGACACATAGAACATAAAAAAGAGATAATCGAACATTTGATTGCCATTCGGAACATACAAAACGAAAAACCGCAACACGCTTACGGCTTTATTACCTTTGTTCCGTGGCCCTTTCAAGGAAAAGGAACAAAATTGTTGAAAAAATATCCGGAAATAAAACAAACGAATGCCATTGATTATATACGCCTGATTTCTATGAGCCGAATTCTTTTGACAAACATCCGGAATATTCAAGCATCGTGGCTGACCGTAGGCAAAGAAACCGCCCAGATTTGTTTGCACGCCGGAGCAAACGACATGGGGTCGATAATGATAGAAGAAAACGTTGTTTCGTCGGCAGGCGCAGCATATCAGATGAATGCAAAGCAAATTCAAACGGCAATCCGAGAAGCAGGTTTCTGCCCCAGACGAAGGAATCAGAAGTACGAAACCGTGTGAATGCAACAAGCAAGCAGAAAAATAGCAGAAACTTTTTCGACAATAAAACATGATTCGCACAGTTTTTGCTCTATCTGAGACACACTTTTTTGAATAGTATCGGAATAATAAAAATCAAGACAGCTGCTCAACTGATAGGTGGTAATTGAGGAATAAGTTATGATTTTTTAATCAAAAAAATGCCAACATGGTTTCGTTTTAGAAAAACTTTATTATCTTGCAGAAAAATGATAGTAAATGATACAGTTGTTTGAAGTCGTATTTTTGAATGAAGCTTATGAGTTTCTTAAAAGTTTAGACAGAAAACATTACGAAAAAATAATCTATAACATTCGTAAGGTTCAAAATGAACACGACCCTAAATTATTTAAAAAATTGACAGATGATATTTGGGAATTTAGAACCTTATACCAAGGTTTGCAATATCGACTTTTGGCGTTTTGGGATAAAAGCACCCCTCAGAGAACCTTGGTAATTGCTACACACGGCTTTGTTAAAAAAAGGAGTAAAATTTCTGAAAAAGAAATTAATAAAACTATCCAAATGAAAGAGCAATATTTTGAAAACAAATCTTTTCTTACAGAAAATAATGACAAAAAAATGAAATAAAATGAAAATATATACATTAAATCAGGTACAAGATGAATTAATCGGGAAAAAAGGGACTCCCGAACGAGAATTGTTTGAGAGCGAACTGCAAATTGATTTAATTGGGCAAGCAATCAGAAAAGTTAGAAAAGAACGTAACTTGACCCAAGAAGAATTAGGAAAGTTAGTAGGAGTTCAGAAAGCACAAATTTCCAGGTTAGAAAACCATACCAGTAATGTAACTATGGAAACCTTATTAAAAGTTTTTACAGCCATGAAAGCTAAAATTAAATTTCAGGTAGAGTTGTCGAACTTAGATTTAAGTATAGAATAAAACAGGAAACGAAAACGCCTTATAACACCATAATATACGCTATGTTAGTGCGAACTTTGAGCATCTTACTTTCAAACCGCAAAATTTATTTTATTTTTATAAGTGAGTAAGCAACAAGAAAAGCCTCGAAGAGGTCGGACTTTGAGCGTGGTGCTTTCTCTGTTACGCCACAGCATATATACTTAACCTTCAGTTGATAAAAAAGTTCTATTTTTAAATATTTTTATAAAAATAGCTTTAAATATAGAAAAAAATGACCATAGAATTAAACATTTAGTTTCTCGAAGTGAAGATAAAAGACAAGATAGCAATATGGGTAATATCAACAAGCACAATTACATTGTTGAGTTTGTTTCTGTATATTTATTATACCCATACTAAAGCAACAAAAGCAAATGCAAAAGCATTGATTGACATGCAAATGATGCAAATGGCAACTCGTTTCGAGAAAATTTTGAATCAACACGAAGCGCTTGCGAGGGCTATCTCTCATACTTTTTTGGATTATGAAGATATTAAAGCATCTCAGCGCAAGAATATATACAAGGAAATCCTTCAAAATGCTTTTATCGAAAATCCGAACTATTTGGGAGTCTGGAGTATCTTGGAACGCAGCTATTTCGATTCGGCTTATCACAAAACCTTTGGCGCAGAACAGTCTGTTATACATGAATTTAGCGGAAAAATTGATGCGACAGACAAACTCTTATTTTCCACCGGCGACGATCAAGAGAGTATATATTATAAAGCAAAAATGTCGTTGGAAGAAGCTATTTCCGAACCATTGTTCTTGACCTACGACGCGCGTGTGGCAGATGAATTTATTACACAAATTTGCGTTCCCATTATTAATGACGGCAAGTTCGTAGGTTTGGTGGGCTTGGATTTGCTTTTAAGCCAATTGCAAAAAGAGCTGAAAAATCAAACGTATTTCCCCGATGCTTACTCTTTTGTCTTATCCGGCAACGGCACTTACGTTGCTCACTTGAATGCGAGCTTGATCGGGAAAAAACTAAGCTATATTAACCCCAAATTAAATGAAAATTTCAATGTCTCGAACCTTATCCGAAATGGCGAAAAATTCGGCACTTTTTATTACAATGAAGAATTAAAAAAAGAGGTTTATATTTCGTATTATCCTATAACTATTGGCAATACGAAAACACCTTGGGCTGTGGGAATTGAAGTTCCCTTGCAACAATTTGCCGGAAACAAAACAAATGTAGTTTTAGTAACGGCACTGATCTGTATTTTGGGGATTTTGCTTTTAAGCCTCGTCGCTTTGTTTATCGGGCAGAGTATCAGCAGATCAATGCTAGATATAACATCTGTGTTGGAGAAACTTCGGCAAGGCGACATTGGCGGGCTGCACAAGGTGGAAGTTGAGGAAAAAGGTGAAAAAGAGAATGAAATACGGAAAATAAAAAAAACTATTAATCAGTTGATTGATAGTTTTATTCGCACATCGGAATTTGCCCGACGAATTGGAAAAGGCGAGTTGAATATTGAGCAGGAAATTCTACAACAACGAGATATGCTCGGAAATTCTCTGTTGGAAATGCACAGAAACCTTTTGCAAGCACGCGAAGAAGAGAAAAAACGCAGAGAAGAAGATGCCAAAAGAAACTGGGCAACGCGCGGACTTGCCGAACTTGGCGAAATATTGCGACAAAGTCGAGGTGATATTCATGAATTTTCAGATAATATTATTCGTAATTTAACGAAGTATCTTCATGCAAACCAAGGCGGAATTTTTATCATAAACGATGCAGATGAGCATGACGTTTTCATTGAACTTTTAGCTTCTTATGCCTACGATAAAAAAAGATTATTGCAACGTAAAATAAAACCGGGCAGAGGCTTGGTCGGGCGGTGTATTCAGGAGAAGGCAACTGTTTTTATGAGAGAAATTCCGGAAAACTACATTACCATTACTTCCGGACTTGGCGAAAGCTCGCCCAGAAATTTGCTGTTGATACCGCTGATCTTTGACGATTTGGTTTATGGAGTCATCGAATTGGCATCGTTTCGTATTTTTGAAAACTACGAGATTGAGTTTGTCGAGAAATTTGGCGAAAGTGTTGCCGCTGCAATTTCAAACATAAAAATAAATATCCGCACAGCAAGATTGCTTGAAGAATCAAACATAAAATCGAAGGAATTGGCAATTCAGGAGAAAGAAATGAGGCAAAACGTGCTTGACCTTCAGGCAACACAAGAAGAATCTGCACGAAAAGAAATTGAAATGACCGGAATTTTGAAAGCCATTGCCTCGACCTCGACAATAATTCAGTATGCTCCGGATCGGAAAATTATTGAAATAAACGGCGCAAACATCGCAGGAGGAAGCTATTATAAGTTGGATATGGTAGGTCGTTATCATCATGATTATGCATTGGAATCGCTTGAAAATCCGAAAGAGTATGAACAGTTTTGGCGTGATTTGCTCGCAGGAAAAAGCCGCGACAGAATTGCGTATTTTGAACAAAATGAAATACAACAATGGGTTTCGGAACGATACACGCCGGTGAAAGACGAACACGGCAAAGTATATAAAGTGATAACAATAGGCAACGATATTACCGAAAGTAAAATACTGGAAAATCGTCTGCTTGAGCAACGCAATGACTTATTGTCAAGCGAAGAAAAACTTAGGCAAAATCTCGAAGAGTTGCAAGCAACCCAAGATGAGATTATCCGCAGAAATAATGAAATTGAATCGCTAAACAGAGCCGTTGATCGCTCGCTCATGAGAGCAGAAATAACCAAAGAAGGATTAATCATTGACATAAACGAAAAATTTAGTTATTCTCTGGCTTATGCCATTGACGACTTGCTAAATCGGCAATATATATCTATCGTGTCGGAGGAAGAAAAACCAAAATATAATAAAATTTGGAAAGCCGTAAAACAAGGAAAATCATACAAAGGCTCTTTACGCTATGTCTCGAAAAACAACGAAATAAAATGGCTTTTGCTTTCTTATATTCCAGAATTTGAAAAAGACCGTAATGTCCGCAAAGTATTTATTCTCGGATATGACGTAACCGAATCGAAAAAATTAGAAATAGAAGTAAGCAAACAAGCACAGGAATTGCAAGAACAGGAAAAAGAACTGCGCCAAACATTAGAAATGTTTCAGGCAACGCAAGAAGACATGGCACTTCAGGCAGCACAGAACACCAGCTTGGTCGAAGCCATAAGTTCATCGTCGCTTGTCGTTGAGGTTGATCCTTACGGAATTGTTGTCAAAGCCAATAGCGAATTTTTGCACATTCTTGATGTGAAAGAAGAGAAAATACTCGGACATTTATTTTACGATTTTAATCGGAGTTTTGTTTCCAAAGAAGCATTTTCGGCATTTCTTGCCAAACTTGCAAAAGGCACTATCGAAAAAAGAGAATCGCGGCTTGAATATAAAGACAAAGAGATTTGGTTGCATGAAACCTATTCGCCTATTTTGGATCAGAACAGAAATGTGAATAAAATATTGATAATTTCCTTTGATATTTCATCGCGCAAAAAGCAAGAAGAACAATTGAAGCTTCAGACCGAAAATTTGTTGGCTGCCGAAGAAGAATTGCGCCAGAACATAGAAGAACTTCAGGCAACGCAAGAAGAAATTATCAAAAAAAATGAAGAAATAAAAGCCTTGAATATTGCTGTAGATAAAGCCTTGATGAGGGCAGAAATATCGCCGGAAGGAATCATCGAAGATGTCAATTACAAATTTGCAGAAGCACTTGCGTATAAGCCGGAAGAACTGATACGAAAGCATTGGCAAGTTTTCATACATGAAGATGAAAAATTACGACACATTGAAATTTGGAAAAACTTGAACAAAGGAAAAGCTTTTCAAGGCGAAATAAAAGTGAAAACCGAAAAAGATACCGAAAAATGGTTTTTGCTCACTTATACGCCTGAACCCGATGAGTACACTCTTGCCTCAAAGGTATTTTTGTTGGGATACGACATAAGCGAATCGAAAAAACTGGAAATGGAAGTAAGAAATCAAGCGAAAGACTTACAAGAACAAGAAGAAGATCTCAGGCAAACGCTTGAAGAATTTATGGCATCGCAAGAAGAAATGATGAGACAATCAAGTGAAAGTATGTCCGTTATTCGAGCAATGGAAAAGTCGTTGTATGTCTGTCAGTTTGACTTAGACGGAAAATTAATTACCGCCAATGAGAAATTCAGAGATTTATTTGCTGAAAATGAAGCAGACCTGACCGGAACACATTTCGACAAACTCTACGAAAAGAGCGAAAGAGAACAAAATTTCAGCGAAATATTAGACAGCTTAAAGAAAAAGGAGACCTGCACTGTCATGACACGTTTTAAAAAAGACGGAAATTCATTTGTTTTGAAAGAAAATTTTCACCCAATATTTGGCTTTCAAGAAAACTTAGAGAAGATAATCAATATTGCCATTCCTGAATAGCAACACAGCCGGTTTGTTTAGCAAAATCAATATCAATTCATGAAAAAATAAGACAAAAGCTTACAATATGCAATAAAGGTTTTGTGCCAAATGATATTATTGATTTATTTTTATATATTTGCTAAATAATTATTTTACTAACTTAAAAATTTTTCGTATGAAAAAAACGATTATTCTTTTCGTCGTATCAATGATTGTTTCTATTGGTACATTTGCAAGCAATTCTGCTTATGTTATTGATGACCAGAAAGTAGATGCCTTAGTAACAAATGCAATTGACCTGACAATGACAGATTTAGCCGTCATGGAAGTTCCGGCAGAGTTTATGTTTAATTCTCCGAACCAAGTAAATTCGGAAAAAACGGCGGTTATTGCCTTTATACTTTGTTGGGCTGTTGGAGTTCTCGGAATCCACCGTTTGTATTTAGGTACTTCCACAGGAACATTTATCGGCTATTTATTGACCTGCGGAGGGCTTGGAATAGTCTCGTTTATCGACTGGATTGTGCTGCTGTTAGAAGTGGTCGGCGAACAAGATATTAGCCGATTTGTTGATAATCCAAAATTCTTTATGTGGGCAAAATAGGCTGAAAAGTGTTAGACAAAAAAAATACCCCGAAATTTAAAATTTCGGGGTATTTTCATTTTTAAAGCCTAATTATTTGATTAAATCAACACTTCTTTTGACGAATTTTGTCAGCTCTTCGCCTTTCAGCATGTTGTTTGAGAGCAAAGCCAAGTCAATCAGTTGCTTGACAAGTTTGTTGTCTTTGCCGTATTTCTTCGTCTTTTTTACCTTCGTGTCCTTTTTTAAGGTTTACTTTTTCTTCTTTGAACGGTTTTTCTTCCTCTTTTATTTTTGCAAGCTGTTCGCCAAGTTTCTCGTCTGTTTCCGAAACTATTTGTTTTATCAGCTCATGTTCTGCGTTGAGCACAAGGTTGTAGCTGTCGGGAATGTTTCCGTACATTCCTGCGCTACCGCCAAGGTTCGACATGTCTTTCATGCGGCGCATAAATTCTGCCTGAGTAATGATGCACGGAAGAGCGTTTTCGCCGAGGTTTTCAAACATTACAAAGTAATGATTTTTTCCTGCGAGTTGGCTTTGGAAAATCAAGGTGAGTTCGCCTTGTTGATCAATAGAAAGATTTACTTCTTTTGTTTCATCTTTCGGGATAAGTTTTTCAACAACATCAGAATCTACGCGTGCAAAACGAGTGTCTGTAAGTTTGTTTTCAATATGGTTTATGAAATGCGGATCGAGTTGTGTTCCCATTAACAAAACATCGTATCCTTTGGCTTTTGCCGCTTCAATATGGCTAAACTGTTGGTCTTTGTCGCTTGCATACAAATAAACAAGTTTGTTGTTTTTGTCGGTTTGGTTTGCTTTCACAAGATTTTCATACTCTTCAAAAGTAAAGCATTTTCCGTCAGTATTCTGAAGAAGGCAAAATTTATTTGTACGCTCGTAGAATTTTTCGTCGGTTATCATTCCGTACAGCATGAAAAGTTTCAGGTCGTCCCATTTTTTCTCAAATTCGTCTCTGTTTTTTTTGAAAATATCGTGCAAGCTGTCGGCTACTTTTTTATTGATGTGTCCTGAAATTTTCTTAACATTCGAGTCTGATTGCAGATAACTTCGCGACACGTTCAGCGGAATATCCGGCGAGTCAATCACGCCGTGAAGCAGTGTTAGGAATTCGGGTACAATACCTTCAACAGAATCGGTTACAAAAACCTGATTGCAATAGAGCTGAATTTTGTTTTTTTGCACCTCGAAATTGTTTCTCAGTTTCGGGAAATAGAGGATTCCTGTCAGATTGAAAGGATAATCAACATTCAGATGAATGTGAAACAAGGGTTCTTCAGCCATTGGATAAAGTTGGCGGTAAAATTCCTTATAATCTTCGTCTTTCAGCTCGGCAGGTTTGCGCGTCCATGCGGGCTTGGTTTCGTTGATGATGTTGTCTTCGTCGGTTTCAACATGTTTGCCGTCTTTCCATTCTTTCTTTTTTCCAAAAGCAATTTCAATGGGCAAAAATTTACAATATTTTTTAAGCAGTTCTTCAATTTTATTTTCTTCAAGAAAATCTTTCTCTTCTTCGCTGACATGCAATACAATATCCGTTCCTCTGTCGTCTTTTTCTACTTCTTCGAGCGTATATTCGGGAGTTCCGTTGCAGCTCCATTTTACAGCCTTAGCGTTTTCTTTGTGCGATTTTGTTATGATGTCCACCTTGTCGGAAACCATAAAAGAAGAGTAGAAGCCCAAGCCAAAATGTCCGATAATGGCATTTGCTTTGTCTTTGTATTTATCAACAAATTCTTCGGCACTGGAGAATGCAATTTGGTTGATGTATTTGTCTATCTCTTCGGCAGTCATTCCGATACCGCGATCCGAGAATGTTAATGTTTTTTTGTCTTTATCGACATTGATTTTGACGGTCAAATCGCCCAATTCGCCTTTAAATTGCCCGACAGATGCCAGCGTTTTTAACTTTTGCGTTGCATCAATAGCATTAGAAACCATTTCGCGAAGAAAAATATCATGGTCTGAGTATAAAAACTTCTTAATAATCGGGAAAAGGTTCGTACTTGTTACGCCTATTTGTCCTTGTTGCATAATCGTATAATATATTAAAATTTGACATTATTTTCCGGCTCTGTTTTATCAAAGCATATGCCATTTTCGGTTTCTGCCATTTCGGCATTGTTTTCTGCGGGTTTTCGCCTGTCTAATTGTCATGTAAGTGTTTTTCCGTTTTTTGTTTTGCCAAATCTTTGAGATTTAGAAAATCGTATTAAAAAAATCTGAAGAAATATATCATCTTTTTCATAATAAATAATTTTTATGGTTAATCATAAATATTTGAATAAATATGAGTTGCTGTTTTTAGCTTCTGAGTAAATAAATAAAGAGCGTCGTCCCTTCTATCAATCGTATCCCATTTGATTTTATCTCCTTTACAGTCAAAATAATAATAAAGAATACCACCACTTCCCATCATCATGTCAGTTACAAACATATCTTGTCCTTGATAATTTAAAAACCAGATTGTTCCTTTATAATTCCCGGTAGTGTCAGTATTTGCTTTGTTTATCAACTCTTTAAGCCAAGGAAGCTCTTCTTTAGCTGCTTTACAACCACAAATATAATTCTCTGTAAAATTCACATCCTTATCACAAGACAAGAATAAAAAAAGCATCATAATCATTAATAATTTTTTCATAATTCTAATTTTATTAATTGGTAAAACAATTCATTTATCATTTGCACAAGCTGTTCATTGGTCATTTCTGACTCTGAATATTTTGCTATCTTTAATTTTTTTACAAAGATATATATATTTTGTTTTTTGTTGAGCCTTGTTTTGTAAAAAATCGTATAAAAGAAAATCGCAAGAAACAGATTTGCTAAATCTTTGAGATTAAGAAAATCGTATTAAAAAAATCTAATTTTTCTATTTTTTTTTGAAGTTCAGTAAGGTTTTGCTTTACTTTGCATGGTTTTTTAAAATTGCAGTATTTCAGAATATAGAAAATGTCAATGCAATTTTAAGATTGTTTTAAAAGATTAACAAACACGAGGTATTGCATGGTTAAAAATTTGGTTATTGTCGAGTCGCCGGCAAAAGCAAAAACGATCGAGAAATTTTTAGGGAAAGATTTTTTGGTCAAATCAAGTTTCGGGCATATTCGAGATTTGGCAAAAAAGAATTTAGGAGTTGATATTGAGAACAAGTTTGCGCCACAATATGAAATTTCGTCGGACAAGAGAAAAGTAGTAAGCGAACTGAGAAAACTCTCCAAAGAAGCCGAGACGGTTTGGTTGGCATCAGATGAGGATAGGGAAGGAGAGGCAATCGCTTGGCATCTTTTCGAGACCTTGAAACTAAAAGAAGCAAGGACAAAGCGTATTGTGTTTCACGAGATAACTAAAAATGCGATATTGAATGCAATTGAAAATCCAAGACAGATAGACAAGAATCTGGTTGATGCGCAACAAGCCCGTCGCGTGTTGGATCGTTTGGTTGGTTTCGAGGTTTCGCCTGTTTTATGGCGCAAAGTCAAGCCGTCGTTGTCAGCCGGTCGCGTACAGTCGGTCGCTGTTCGGCTTATTGTCGAGCGCGAGAGAGAGATTCTTGGCTTTGAAAGTCAATCGTCGTTTAAGCTGAGTGCCGTTTTTAAGACAAGCGAAAACGAAACGCTAAATGCCGAACTGACAGAGAGGATTCAGGAAGAAGCAGCCACGAAAGCCTTTTTGGAGCATTGCCAAAGTGCTGATTTTGTAATAAATCAAGTGGAGGTAAAGCCCGGGAAAAAAACGCCTTCGCCACCCTTTACCACCTCGACCCTGCAACAAGAAGCGTCGCGAAAATTGGGGCTTGCCGTTTCGCAAACCATGTCAATAGCGCAAAAATTATACGAAGGCGGATTCATTACCTACATGAGAACCGACTCGGTAAACCTTTCGCAAACAGCAATTGATGCTGCAAAACAAGAAATCGTCAAGCGATACGGCGAAAAATACGTTTGCTTGCGAAATTATAAAACAAAAGCCAAAGGCGCACAAGAAGCACACGAAGCCATCAGACCTTCGTATATGGAAAAAACAATGGTTTCGAGCGATTTGAAAACCCAACAACTTTACGAATTGATTTGGAAAAGAACCATTACTTCGCAAATGAGCAATGCCGAACTGGAGAAAACAACCGCCCGAATTGCCGTTTCCGACTCGGACAAAACCTTTGTTGCCAACGGCGAAGTTTTGAAATTCGACGGCTTTTTGAAAGTTTACCGAGAATCGTTCGACGAGGATAAAGAACCCGAAACTTCAAAATCGACCATCTTGCCTCCGTTAAGCAAAAACCAGCCCTTGTTTGCCGATTATATTGATGCTGTTGAGAAATTTACACACCATCCTCCGCGATATACCGAAGCAAGTTTGGTCAAAAAACTTGAAGAGTTGGGCATTGGTCGTCCTTCGACATACGCCCCCACGATTTCGACCGTACAGCAGCGCGGATATGTCTTGAAAGAAAGTCGAGAAGGCAAAATTCGAGAATATCGTTTTTTCAGAATGAAAGAAAACGCGATAGAAGCAAAGAAGAAAAAGGAAACCGCAGGAAGCGAGAAAAATAAACTCTTCCCGACAGATGTTGCCATGGTTGTAACAGATTTCCTTGTTGAGAACTTCAAAAACATTGTAAATTATAATTTCACGGCTACTGCTGAAAAAGATTTCGACGAAATAGCTTCGGGAAAACAAGTTTGGAACGAAATGATCGACAGATTTTACAATCCGTTTCATGAAAATGTGGAAAAAAGCCTTCAATTGAAAAACAAAAGTCAAGGCGAACGCCATTTGGGCAAGGACCCGGAAACAGGAAAGCCGGTCATCGTAAAAATCGGACGTTTCGGTCCGATGGTGCAACTTGGCGAAGCCAATAAAGAAGAAACAGGCGATAAACCAAAGTTTGCCAGCCTGAAAAAAGAACAATTTCTCGAAACCATAAGCCTTGAGGAAGCACTTGCCTTGTTGAAATCGAGCAATCAAGGCAGATACCTCGGCGACGACCCGAAAACAGGAAAGAAAATCTCGGCACGAATCGGACGTTTTGGTCCGATGGTGCAATTGGGCGAAGCCGACGATTCGCCCAAATATGCCAGCCTGAAAAAACATCAGACGGTCGAAACCATAACACTCGCAGAAGCATTGGACCTGTTCAAACTTCCGCGCATTGTCGGACAATACAAGGAAAAAGATGTTGTTGCGGCAATCGGTCGCTTTGGACCTTACTTGAAATACGGCGATCTGTTTGTCTCGATAAAAAAAGGCGACACGCCCGAAGAAATTGAAATTGACAGAGCCATTGAACTAATTGAGGCAAAAATCGAAGCAGAAAAGAAAAAAATTATCAAACTGTTTGACGAAAATAAAAATATCAAAATCATAAAAGACCGTTGGGGAAATCCTTGTATTTATTACAAAAGAAAATATCACCGCTTGTCGAAAATGGTAAAACCTGAAGAATTGACACTCGAAGATTGCCTTAAAATGGTTGATGCCGAACCAAAAACAAAAAAGACAAAAACAAGCACGAGAAAAAAAACAAACACAACAAAAAAGAAAACAAGCAAAAAGTAATCTGGACGTAGCATGGATATTGATTTGAATGACTATTTCGATCATGTACTTATTGATGTTGGCGAAAAAAACGATGTTTACGCGGCAACATCATTCAATACGATACATAAAAATGAAAAGAATAAAGCGATAAGGAAAATATCGGAATACGATATTGCGCTCATTGGCATTCCCGAAGCGCGAAATTCTGACAACCAAGGTTGCGAAAATGCGCCGGACGAAATTCGCAAGAAGTTGTACCGTTTGCAGATTCCGACAAAGCGAATCAATATAATTGACTTAGGCAACCTAAAAAAAGGAAAAAACATCAAGGATACGTATTGCGGATTGCGAGATGTGCTTGCCTATGTGCTTAAAAATAACACCATTCCTATACTGATGGGAGGCAGTCAGGATTTGACATATCCGAATTTTCTTGCATATGAAATTTTAGAGCAAAAGGTAAATATTGTCGCTGTCGATTCGCGCTTTGACTTGGGCAACTCGGAAGAGGAATTTAATTCTCGTTCGTATCTTAGCAAAATAATTTTGGAAAAAAGTAGCCATCTGTTTAACTTTAGCAATATCGGCTACCAGACGTATTTTATCAATCAGAGTGAGATTGAATTAATGGATAAACTGTTTTTTGATGTTTTCAGGCTTGGGAAAGTGCGCGAAAACATCAGAGAGACAGAACCTATAATTCGCGATGCCGATATGCTGACTTTTGACATTGGAGCAATCAAACAATCTGACGCGCCGGGCAATTCGCACCCTTCGCCAAACGGGATTTACAGCCACGAAGCGTGCCAGATAGGACGATATGCCGGAATGAGCGACAGATTGACTTCCTTTGGGCTTTTTGAAGTAAATCCGCAGAAAGACAATGACGCACAAACGTCTCATCTTGCTGCGCAAATAATATGGCACTTTATCGAAGGATTTTATTCCCGAAAAAAAGATTATCCGTACACAAATGTTGAAAATTATCGGAAATTTATTGTTGAACTAAATTCCGAAAATCAACATATTGTGTTTTACAAAAGCCCGAAAAGCCAACGCTGGTGGATGGAAGTGCCATATCCTACAAAGAAATACAAGAAAAATCTCTTGATTTCTTGCTCTTACGGCGATTACCAAAAAGCATCGAAGCAAGAAATTCCGGATCGTTGGTGGAAATTTTATCAAAAGATTAGCTGAAAATTAAACATTCTAAGTACGAAATAGTTTAGACTATTAATACTTCGTTGGAAGCCTGTAATATATTGATTGTGAGTGTTTTAATGTCCGCCGCGACTTGATGGTAAGTTGTTGATTATTAGTAATATAATTCTTAATTCTTAACTCTTAATTCTTCATTTTAACGAAGTGTTGGCGTATAAAACTTGCTTTTTTATTCGTTTTTTTTGGCATATATCTTGATATTTATAGCAATAAATTTATCAAGATAGATTTTTTTATCTATTTTTACCGCATAAAGAATATAGAATACCAAATTAGATATGAAACAGATATTTGCTTTTTTGTTATTGACAGCTTGCTTTTTTTCGTCTTTCGGACAACAAGACGAGCAGTATAGTCACAACATGTTTAATCATGCTGTGATTAATCCGGGTTATGCGGGTATGAATGGACAAATTTGTGCAACAGCCATTCAACGTAATCAGTGGTTGGGTTTTGAAGGCGCACCGAAAACGACCAACTTTAGCATACACACGCCTTTGACCATTTTTGGTCAGGAAAGCGGCGTAGGCATCTCCATAGTAAATGACGAAATAGGCTCGATGCAAAATTTTAAATTGCGCGGAGCATATTCTTACCATTACAATTTAGGACTGGGGAAATTAGGCATAGGCATTGATTTGGGTATTTTTAACAATTCGTTAAACGAGCCGGACGGAGGCTGGAAAACACCTTCCGGCACCACAGACGAAAATATACCTGTGGGCGAAAACAGTAAGCTGAAATTTGATATGTCTTTTGGTGCTTTTTATCAAACCGATCAATATTATGTCGGTTTATCAGCCTCTCACTTGACTTCGCCCGATGTGAAATACGACGTAGAGTCTGGACAAGTATCCGGCGAAGGAGGAATAAAAATTGTTCCGCATTATTTTCTTACCGCCGGTTATACTATTCCTTTATCTATCCCGTTATTAGAAGTAACGCCGTCGGTATTTATAAAATCTGAATTTAAAACCATGCAAATAAGTATAAATACCATTGCAGTGTACAATAAAAAGTTTTGGGGAGGCGTTTCATATAGACACCAAGATGCAGTAATTGCATTGCTTGGTCTGGAATATCCCGTAACGGAAAACAGCGGAGTGAAAATCGGCTTGGCATACGATATAACTTTATCTAAATTGGCGAAAGCCTCAAGCAACGGATACGAAATCTTCCTAAGTTATTGTTTCGATTTAGGTTTAGATAAAATTCCAAGAAGATATAATAGCATACGAAATTTGTAAAAAAATATATAAATCAACTATTGAATTACATCAAAAAGTAAATATTCTATGAAAAAGGTCCTAATTTTCAGTATAATAATTTTGTTTTTCGGTTGTAAAGGAAGTAAGGAAACCGGAGAACTTATCGGAGTGCAGGACAGAGGTTCTTGGTATGAACCCGATCCTTACGGAATGCAGTTTATCCCTCTTGGCAGTTACAACATGGGTCCCGGCGATCAAGATGTTCCCTTTGCCATTACAGCCGTTACCAAAACGGTATCTATCGATCCTTTCTGGATGGACGATACCGAAATAACAAACAACGAATACCGACAGTTTGTATATTGGGTACGCGACTCTATTGCCCGAAGAAAACTGGGAGAGAACTATGACGAAGAAAGGTTCTTCATCACAGAAGACGCATTCGGAGAGCCAATTGACCCGCCATTTTTGAATTGGGAAGAAGAAATTGATTGGTCAGACGAAGAACAAGGACCGGTTTTGGAAGAAATGTTTCTTCCGGAACACGAAAGATTCTTCAGAAGAAAAGAAATAGATACAAGAAAACTACAATACGACTACATGTGGATTGATTTGAAACAAGCAGCAAAACTTACCAACAGATATAATTTTAAAACAAAATCATACGAAGGAACTGTTATTGATTATGAAGGAAACGTAAAACCTATCAACGACAGATCATCTTTCATTATGAAAAACAGCACCAATGTATATCCGGATACGCTGGTTTGGATGGCAGATTATACCTACTCATTTAACGAACCTTGGACAAAAATGTATTTTTGGCATCCTGCATTTGACGACTATCCTGTTGTTGGCGTAAATTGGGTGCAAGCCAATGCTTTTTGTACTTGGCGAACCGAGTTCATGAACAACTACTTAGTGTCGAAAGGAGAACCATGGGTTCAGGATTACAGGTTGCCTACCGAAGCAGAGTGGGAATATGCAGCGCGAGGCGGTTCATCCTTGTCCATGTATCCGTGGGGAGGTCCCTACACCAGGAACAACACCGGCTGCTTCATCGCCAACTTCAAACCCTTGCGCGGAAACTACGGAGACGACGGCGGAATGAGAACCGTTGCAGTACATTCATTTGCGCCAAACGATTACAACTTGTATGATATGGCAGGAAATGTTGCCGAATGGACTTCAAATGCTTTTGACGAATCGGCATATAGCTTCACCCACGATTTAAACCCTGATTATCGCTACAATGCGACAGAAAAAGATCCGCCTGCACTCAAACGCAAAGTTATTCGCGGCGGCTCGTGGAAAGATATTGCCTATTATATACAAGTGGGTACGCGTACATACGAATACCAAGATTCTGCAAAATCATATGTCGGATTTCGCTGCGTGAGGTCTTACTTAGGACGTAATGCAGGAGATTTTAATATTGACTAAGAAAATTTACACCATTATTTTTATAATTAAATCTTTTTACATACTTTTATCGTAGATTTATTTTAAAATTTAATTTATTATTAATAACACAAAAATTATTGAAAATGGGATTAGCTGAAATTACTCAAACGAGAGGCTGGAAAGCATTTATGGCCAAGTTGTACGGTATTGGTGCTTCAGTTGTTATTGTTGGAGCTTTGTTTAAAATTATGCACTGGCCCGGTGCCGGACCAATGCTTATTGTCGGACTGGGAACAGAGGCAATTATCTTTTTCTTCTCGGCTTTCGAGCCAATTCACGAAGAGTTGGACTGGACTTTAGTGTATCCGGAATTAGCAGGAGTGGGCGAAGACGACGAAATTCCTGTACCTCGTGAAAATAAAACCCAAAAACCTTCGAGAGGAACAAATGTTCTTGAAAGTTTTGATGAGATGCTTGAAAATTCAGGATTGAAACCTGAAGTATTCTCGAAATTGTCAGATGGCTTGAACAAACTAAACACTACCGCAAGCCAAATGGCAGATATCTCAGAAGCAAGTTTGGCAACACAGGAATATACAAACAACGTAAAATCTGCTGCTGAACAAGTAAGTAATTTGTCGGAATCATACAAACAATCGACAGAGGTTGTTAGCGAATCAGCAAATCAATTGTCTGATTCCTATAAGCAATCTGCCGAAGCATTGAGCTATTCTGTTGATAGCTTGTCTGACACATACAACAAAACATCGCAGGTTGTTTCCGGAGCAGGCGATAAATTTGTAGAAGCCTACGAAAACCTCAGCTCTGCTATGGATATTGACTTCACAACCATGGGCGAAGGAAACAAGGCTTATACAGAAGGTGTAAGTGCCTTAAATAAAAATCTTTCTGCATTAAATGCTATCTTCGAACTTCAATTGGCAGAGGCTGACCTTGATAAGATGATGGAAGACCTTCATGGCTCTGTTGAACAATCGAAAAAGTATCATACAGAAATAACTAAATTAGGAAGAAAACTTGAAGCATTAAATACAGTTTATGGTAACATGCTTGCTGCAATGAACGTTAATTTGCGTGGATAATTAAATTACACGTATATTCATTGTAGAAAAAAAATTTATTTAAAAACATTTTAAAATCAAAACATTATGGGTCACGGAAAAGAAACGCCACGGCAGAAGATGATTGGTATGATGTATCTGGTTCTTACTGCTCTTTTGGCTCTTAACGTTTCCGCTGAAGTTTTGAATGCATTCGTTATCGTAGATTCAAGTTTAACGAAATCAGTTGAAAACTTTGCAGAAAAAAATAAGAGCGTGTACGCAGCTTTTGACAAGGCTATGACCGAAAACGCAGCAAAAACAAAAGAATGGAATGATAAAGCTCAAATAGTAAAACAAAAAGCACAAGAGCTTATTGATACAATCAACAAATACAAAAGACGTATAGTCAGTATCGGAGATAAAGTTCCCGAAGACGTATGGAACGACTCTTTGATTATGAACCTGAACAATGTTAAGTCTAAAGACGATAATAATGTTCCGGGGCAAGTAATGATTCTCGAAAAAAATGGAGATGCCCTAAAACAAAAAGTCATAAGCTTTAGAGAAGATATGGTAGGACTTCTTGGAGATACCGCAAAATTTGCAAATCTTGTAAGTTCAATCAGAGCTACATTGAATACAGACGATATTAAAGACACCGAAGGTTTGATGAAAGATTGGTCGGAAGCCTATTTTGATCACCTTCCTTTGGTTGGAGTATTGACAATATTGTCGAAAATCCAAACCGATGTACGGAATATCGAAGCAGATATGTTGGCATTTTTGTTTGCAAACATTGATGCAGGATCATACAAATTTAACAAATTGGAAGCTATCGTAAATGCTCCAAGAAGTTATGTTCTACAAAACAATAAATATGAAGCAGAAGTATTTATTGCTGCATCAGACACAACCGTTGTTCCTGAGATTTTTGTCGGAGGTCAAAAACTAAAAATTAAAGACGGCAAAGGAATTTACACAGGAAATACATCAACATTAGGACAGAAAAAATGGGGCGGAAAAATTCTTATGAAAAATCCGGCAACAGAGCAAATGGTTGAATATCCTTTTTCGGCAGAATACGAAGTGGGAGCACCAAGTTTGACTGTTTCTCCTACAAAAATGAACGTATTATACATTGGCGTGCCAAATCCTTTGGAAATTTCGGCAAGTGGAGTGCCAAATAATAAATTGAACCCCAAAATTTCTGCCGGTAAATTGGTCAAAACAAAAAGCGGTTATGCTGCAAATGTAACAAAAGTAGGAACTGTATCTATCAGTGCATCTGCTGATATTCAGGGAAAAACAGTTAATTTAGGCAGCAGAAAATTCAGAGTAAAAATGGTGCCGGATCCTGTTGCAAAACTACCCGGACAAGCTTCCTCTAAACCTTATGTTAAAGGAGGAGCTGTTAAAAAAGCTGCGTTCCTTAGAGAATCAGGAATCCGCGCAGAACAAGAAAACTTTGACTTTGATATGAAATTTCAAATTGTTCAATATACAATATCAACAGTCGGAGATGGTGGATTTACCGAAGATGCTACTGTAAAAGGAACAGGAAAATTCAATCAAGCAGCCAAAACAATTATGCGTAAAGCAAAAAGCAACAGAAAAGTGTTTATCACAAATGTTCAGGCAAAAGGACCGGACAAAAGAACAAGAAAGCTGAACGACCTTGTATTTACAATACGCTAATAACATAATACAAACCACTATGAAGTTTACATTAATATCCCTGTTTGTTTTGATAATCGGATTTTTTATCCCTTTACAAGACATTGTTGCACAATCGCCTGTAACTTTAGAGGCGGTTTATAAAAAAGAACGTATAGCAAGCCGCCGTCCGGTGCCGTATCAACATCTCCGAGAGGCAGATGTGATGTGGTCGAAAACCGTATGGAGACAAATCGAATTGACCGAAAAAATTAATCTGCCCTTGTATTATCCCGAAGAGAAACCCTTGGATAACGAACGCAGAAAAAGTTTGATTCAGGTAATTCTCCATGGCATTTTCGATACGGGCGAAATCTCTGCTTACGACCCAAGCGACGCTACTTACGAGTTTAAACTCCCGATGACAAGTACGGAGATCAAAAAAAGGTTTGGTGCGGAAGATAAAACCGTTCCCGGAACAGATCCTGATACCGGAGAATATACCGAAGTAGAAGTGAAAGGAAAGATCGAATCTAAACAAGTGAAAAAGTATATTCTGAAAGAATTGTGGTTTTTTGATAAACAACGATCTGTAATGGATGTGCGGATAATCGGTATTTGTCCAATTCGTACATATTATTACGATACTGATACTAACTATGAAGAACCTCAGTATAAGAAAACCTGTTGGGTGTTTTTCCCGAAAGCCAGAAACTTATTTGCGCGTCACGAGGTTTTTAATCCATACAACGATGCTGATAAATTGTCTTTTGACGATATGTTTTTCAAGAGATTTTTCTCAAGTCATATCTTGAAAGAATCAAATACGTTTGAAGACAGATGGATTACCGATTATGCTGAAGGAATTGAAAGTTTGCTTGAGGCTGAAAGAATTCACAATACCATTTTTCACTACGAACATGATTTGTGGGAGTTTTAATAAATTGTATTTTTTTACAAGAACTCTTGAATTTAGGATTTGAAGATCATACATTAAATTGTTTATTAAAAAAAAACGAGGCATTTTTGCCTCGTTTTTTTTATTTGTGCAGAGATGAACCTCCAATAGGATATTTTTACTTTTTTCGCGGTTTCATCATTTTAGCCCATGAATCTTTTAAACTCACGGTTCTGTTAAAAATGGGTTTTCCTGCTTGGCTGTCGCGATCTACGCAAAAGTATCCGGTTCTTTCAAACTGGTATTTTGTTCCTGCTTTGGCATTTGCAACCGAAGGTTCAGACTTTGCAATGACCGATTTTAGTGAATCGGGATTAATATTGTCTGTGAAGTGCTTTCCTTCATCAACAATATCAGGAATTTCGTTTTTAAACAATCTGTCGTACAATCTGACTTCAGCGTCGATACATTTTGTTGCAGAAACCCAATGGAGCGTTCCTTTTACTTTTCTTCCGTCAGGAGATTTTCCACCTTTCGATTCGGGGTCGTAAGTGCATCTTATTTCCGTGATTTCGCCGGCATTGTTTTTGATTACTTCATTGCATTTCACAAAGTAAGCGTAGCGAAGTCTTACTTCGCCTCCGGGTTTCAGGCGGAAGAATTTTTTTGGAGGATTTTCCATGAAGTCTGTTTTCTCGATATACAATGTACGAGTAAAGGGAATTTGTCTTTTCCCTGCCTTTTCGTCTTCCGGATTATTCACAGCCTCAAGGCTTTCAAGCTTATCTTCGGGAAAGTTTGTTACGACTAATTTCAGCGGATTCATTACAACCATAATTCGGGAAGCTGTTTTATTCAGGTCTTCGCGCACACAATGTTCCAATAATGCAATATCAATTAGGTTTTCGCGCTTGGCGACACCGATTTTTTCAGCAAAAGTTCTGATGGCAGCAGGAGTATATCCGCGACGACGCATTCCTGAGATTGTTGGCATACGCGGATCGTCCCACCCGTTTACGTGCTTGTTTTCTACCAATTCCAGCAACTTCCTTTTGCTCATTACGGTATAAGTCAGGTTTAGCCTTGCAAATTCAATTTGTTGAGGTGCAAAAATTTCAATTTCGCGCACAAACCAGTCATACAAAGGGCGGTGTATTTCAAATTCAAGCGTACAAACCGAGTGTGTAATTCCCTCAATGGAATCGGATTGTCCGTGTGCCCAATCGTACATTGGGTAAATACACCATTTGTTGCCTGTTCGGTGGTGGTGTGCGTGTCTGATTCTGTAAATTACAGGGTCTCTCATGTGCATGTTTGGCGAAGCCATATCTATTTTTGCCCTCAACATTTTAGCTCCGTCCGGAAATTCTCCGTTTTTCATGCGTTCAAACAGGTCAAGATTTTCTTCTACCGAGCGATTGCGATAAGGACTTTCTTGTCCGGGTCGCGTGGGCGTTCCGCGCTGCCGGCTTACCTCTTCTGCCGTCAAATCGCAGACATAGGCTTTCCCTTTTTTTATCAGCCTGATGGCATATTCGTAAAGTGTATCAAAATAATCCGACGCGTAGTATTCTCTGTCGTCCCAGTCGAAACCAAGCCACCTGACATCTTCTTTTATAGAATCGACATATTCCGTGCTTTCTTTGGTCGGGTTGGTGTCGTCAAAACGCAAGTTGCACAGTCCGTTGTATTTTTCGGCAAAGCCAAAATTCAGACAAATGGCTTTGGCATGTCCTATGTGCAAGTAGCCATTGGGTTCGGGCGGAAAGCGCGTGTGTACTCTTCCGTCGTTTTTCCCGTTTTCAATATCTGTTTCAATAATTGTTTCAATAAAATTGCGGTATTCTTTAGGAGTTTCACAAGCCTCCTTGTTTTTTTTGCTGTCTGTCATGCTATTCGTTATTTTCTTATTCAATTTTTTTATACAACAAAGATATAATAATCAAACTAATGCACTGTCTTTTCTGTCTTGTTTTTTTGTTAATTATTCAATTATCTTTTTGATTTTCTGAAAGATTTAAAAAAAACAATGTTTTTTCGTGTCATTTATTGCTTTATTCTTTAAAAGGATTCCAGCCTTGTGCCTGCAAAGGAAGCAAGGTCCCGTCTTTAGCAACAAGCTTTGCCCCTTGACTTTGTTCTGTTATATGACCGATTATGTAGATTCCGCTTATATTTTTAACTTTTTCGTAATCGTTTAGCGGAAGCGTAAAAAGAAGTTCATAATCTTCTCCGCCGTTCATGGCACAAATCGTCGGGTCGATATTTAGCTCTTTTGCCAGTGAGATTGTTTCAGGATCGATTGGGATTTTTTCTTCAAAAATCAGACATCCGCTTTGCGATTGTTCGCAAATGTGTAAAAGCTCGGACGACAAACCGTCGGAAATATCGATCATCGCTGTCGGGAGGATTTTTTCTTGTTTGAACAAGCGGATAAAATCCAAACGCGCTTCGGGTTTTAATTGTCGTTCGAGAATATAGCTGTATTGCTCAAAATCAGGCTGTACGTTTGGGTTTGATTTGAAAACTTCTTTTTCTCTTTCAAGAAGCTGTAAGCCGGCATACGATGCTCCTAAATCGCCTGATACACAAATTATATTGTTTTCTTTGGCTTGGTTTCGGTACACTATGTCGTCTTTTTTTGCTTCGCCGATGGCTGTAATTGAAATAGTCAGTCCGGTCAGCGAGCTTGTTGTGTCGCCTCCTACCAAATCAAGATTGTAGTTTTTACAAGCGAGAAGTATTCCCTCGTATAGTTCATTCAGGGCTTCAACAGAGAAGCGGTTTGAAACCGCAATGGAAACAATAATCTGAGTTGGTACGGCATTCATCGCACATATGTCCGAGATGTTTACAATCACCGCCTTATAACCTAAATGTTTTAGTGGAACATATGATAAATCGAAATGAACTCCCTCGACCAATAAATCAGAGGAAACAAGGCTGTGTTTTTCGTTTCCGGCATAAAGAACAGCAGCATCGTCGCCAATTCCTTTGATGGAACTTTTGTTGGTCAATTTTACGTTTTGGGTCAGATGTTTGATCAAAGCAAATTCTCCAAAATTGGAAATAGGAGTAAGAGGTATTTTATTTTCCATTCGAGTTAAACAAATTATTGCAAATGCTGTTTATTTTATAAAAAATATTTACTTTTGTAGTGTTATTTGAATTGATTCTAAATAAATAAAGAATTTTTAAATTAAAGATAACAAAATTAGCAAGAATTGGGTGAAATAAAAATTTCGACTGTAAAAAATAATATTTAAGGAAAGAAAATATTAGACAAAAACAATTTCATATGTTTATATTTTTATGAATGATTGGTGATAGGTAATTTTTCCCACGCAAAGATTGCCGCTCAAATTTCGTCCTTATAATCATGCTTGCGTGTGTCAGATGATAAATCAGTCGAGGAGTGTTTCAACTTAGTTTTTGCAACCAAACAAACAAAAAAAACAGACGATACAAGAAAATGGGCAAAGACGATAAACTCATTAACAAACTTGCAGAACAAGAATACGAAGCCGGCTTTGTTACAGATATTGAGATGGATATTTTTCCGAAAGGGCTTAACGAAGAAGTAATAAGGAAAATTTCGGAAATAAAAGACGAACCTGAATTTATACTTGAATTTCGCCTGAAAGCATACAATGCTTGGCTGAAAATGCAAGAACCCAAATGGGGTTTGCTCTCATATCCTAGACCGGATTTTCAGGACATAAGCTATTTTGCACAACCGAAAAAAACACCGAAATACAACAGTTTGGACGAAGTAGATCCGGAACTTTTGGAGACTTTTGGCAAATTGGGAATCCCGCTCGAAGAGCAAAAAGTATTGGCAGGAGTTGCCGTAGATGCGGTGATTGACAGTGTGTCGGTTCATACAACGTTCAAAGAAACCCTTGCAAAACAAGGCATAATTTTCTGTTCTTTCAGCGATGCTGTCAAAGAACACCCTGAATTGGTGAAAAAATATTTAGGCTCAGTAGTTCCGCATAACGATAATTTCTATGCGGCACTAAATTCAGCCGTTTTCAGCGACGGTTCGTTTGCTTACATTCCTAAAGGAGTAAAATGTCCGGTCGAACTTTCCACTTATTTTAGAATAAATGCCGCAAATACAGGGCAATTTGAGCGTACATTGTTGATTGCCGACGAGGAAAGTTATGTCAGCTATCTTGAAGGTTGTACAGCTCCACAGCGAGATGAAAATCAGCTTCATGCAGCTGTTGTCGAGATTGTTGTGCTGCGCGATGCCGAAGTGAAATATTCGACCGTGCAAAACTGGTTTCCGGGCGACAAAAACGGCAAAGGCGGAATCTATAATTTTGTTACCAAAAGAGGAGTTTGTAAAGGAACAAATTCAAAATTATCGTGGACACAGGTCGAAACAGGTTCTGCCGTTACCTGGAAATATCCCGGCACAATTCTTTTGGGTGATAATTCTATTGGCGAATTTTATTCGGTTGCCGTAACAAATAATTTTCAGCAAGCTGATACCGGAACAAAAATGATACATGTCGGCAAAAACACGAAAAGCACGATCATTTCAAAAGGTATTTCGCTCGGAAAGAGCAACAACAGTTATCGCGGATTGGTTCGGGTAAACAAAAATGCCGAAAGAGCCAGAAATTTCTCGCAATGCGATTCTTTGTTGATAGGCAATAAATGCGGTGCACACACATTCCCGTACATTCATGTGGACAATCCGACAGCCATTGTTGAACACGAAGCAACAACATCGAAAATTTCTGAAGACCAGATTTTCTATTGTAATCAAAGAGGTTTGAATACAGAAAATGCCGTTAGCCTGATAGTAAACGGATTTGCAAAAGAAGTGCTAAACAAACTGCCAATGGAATTTGCTGTTGAAGCGCAAAAATTGCTCGCTATAACAATGGAAGGAAGTGTAGGATAAATGTATGAGCGATAAGCGATAAGCGATGAGTGATGAGTGATGAGCGTTTGAAATAATTTAACAGAGTGTTGAAGCACTGAACATACAAAATTTAATATCAATCAGAAAGAATACAAAAAACAAATATTAAGCATGCTTAGGATAAATAATCTCAAAGTAAAGATAGAAGATAAAGAAATTCTTAAAGGAATAAATTTACAAGTAAAAAAGGGTGAGGTTCATGCCATTATGGGACCAAACGGCTCGGGAAAAAGTACATTGGCTTCGGTACTTGCCGGTCGTCGTATTTTTGAAGTTACTGAGGGCGAAATTGCTTTTAACGGAAAAAATCTGCTTGAGATGAATCCTGAAGAACGCGCCCGCGAAGGTGTTTTTTTGGCATTTCAATATCCGGTTGAAATTCCCGGCGTAAGCATGACGAATTTCATGAAAGCAGCAATCGAAGAAAAAAGAAAGTATCTTGGATTGCCGCCTCTATCTCCGGCAGAATTTCTGAAGCTGATCAAAGAAAAAAGAGCTTTGGTCGAGTTAGATTCAAAACTCAGCAACAGACCTGTGAACGTCGGCTTTTCGGGCGGCGAAAAAAAACGCAACGAAATTTTTCAAATGGCAATGATGGAACCCAAACTTGCCGTTCTGGACGAAACCGATTCAGGACTCGACATTGATGCGCTCAGGATTGTCTCGAATGGCGTAAATAAATTAAAATCGCCGGAGAATGCAAGCATTGTCATTACTCATTATCAAAGGCTTTTGACTTATATTGTGCCGGATATTGTGCATGTTTTGTACAACGGAAAAATAGTGAAAACAGGAGGAAAAGAACTTGCTTTGGAACTGGAAGAAAAAGGATACGATTGGATAAAGAAAGAACTTGATTCGTAAAACGAATGTATTCTTTGACAATTGTATTTTAATATTCGTAGATTGAGAATGGTTCAATAAAAAAAATTAAAGAGTCAAAAATGACAGAGACACTTAAAAAAGAAGATTTTAAACAAATATATAAAAATACCGATAGTTTTGTGGGAAACAAAACAGTGCGTACTCGTGCATTACAATTGATAGACAAATTGTCTTTCCCGACGCAAAAAGACGAAGCGTGGCGAAATACAAACTTGCGCAATGTGTTGGCTGACAAATATCAATTGCCTGAAGGAAAAGCTATTGACGAGGAGATATTGGCAGAATTTAAAATTCCCGGATTAATATCAAACGTGTTTGTCTTTGTAAACGGAGTTTTTCAAGCAGCCTTGTCGAAAATTGTCCCTGAAAATTCAAGCCCGATAGTTCTGAGCATGAAAAATGCTTATGCTGAATATCCGGACATTTTTAAATCATATTTTGATTCCAATGAAATAACATCAAATCATATTTTTACAGCACTTAATGCTGCATATGCCACAGACGGAGCTTTTATTTATATTCCCAAAAACAGCGAAGCGAAAACTCCGATTCATATTATCCACCTTGTAGATGGAAGCAACGAAAAAACTCTCACGCAACTGAGAAATTTGATTGTTGCCGAAGAGAATAGCCGGCTGAATGTTATTGAAACATATCACTCGTTGAGCATTAATACGACCTTAACGAATGTTGCCACCGAGATTGTCTTAAAACCAAATGCAAGAGTTGAATACGACTTATTGCAGGGCGAAAGCGACGAGGCTTTTCATATAAACAACATATTTGTTCGGCAGGAAAGAGAAAGCGTTTTTTGCTGCAACACCATAAGCATGTGCGGCGGATTGGTGCGGAATGAATTGAAAATTGATGTGAAAGGCGAATATTGCGAAACAAACCTCAACGGACTTTCGCTTGCCGACAGGAATCAACATTTTGATAATAAAGTAACAATTCTGCATACCGAACCAAACTCAACAAGCAACCAGAATTATAAAGGAATTGTTGATAATAATGCAAGTACGGTATTTTTCGGAAAAGTTTATGTTGCCCAAAAAGCGCAGAAAACAAATGCAAACCAATCGAATAAAAATATTTTGCTCTCGGAAAAAGCAAAAGTAAACAGTAAACCACAGCTTGAGATTTATGCCGACGATGTCAGATGTTCGCATGGCTCAACAACCGGACAGATTGACGAAGAGGTAATATTTTATTTGCAAACTCGCGGAATAAGCAGAGAAAATGCCGTTTCGTTTTTGCTTTATGCCTTTACAAAAGAAGTGATGGAAAAAATAAAATGCAAAGCCTTACGGCAGCATATCGACGATTTGGTTTCCTTGAGAATGAAAGGCGAAAAAAAGAAAAGCTTTTGTACATTAATAAAAGCAAGCAAATAAAACAAGGGCACGGTTTGTTTGCAGCAAAAAAACGCTTCAGACAGAAACGCATTTTGTGTTAAATTTCAGAAACTCTCATTTGAAAATGAATGATATTTTATTTCCAACAGAAGAAAAAGAGGAAAAAAAGCTGCGATTTGAAGTGCAGAAAGTTCGGAAAGATTTCCCGATATTAAATCAGGTAATTCATGGAAAACCTTACGTTTATTTCGACAATTCGGCAACAACACAAAAACCTTTGGCGGTAATTGAGGCTGAACGGAATTTTTATCTCAATTCAAACAGCAATATCCATCGGGGCGTTCACTATTTGAGCGAAAAAGCAACCACAGAGTACGAAAATGCCAGAAAATTAGTCAGAGAACTTATCAATGCTACATCTGACAGAGAAATAATTTTTACCGGCGGAACAACAGAAAGCATCAATCTGGTGGCTTTTTCGTTTGGCGAAAAATATATAACAGAAGGCGACGAAATTATCGTTTCCCGCATGGAACATCATTCAAATATCGTCCCTTGGCAGCTGTTGTGCGAACGAAAAAATGCAAAAATAAAAGTTTTGGAATTTGATGAAAATGGAGATTTAGAACTGCAATCACTTCCTGAACTTATTTCAACGAAAACCAAACTTATTGCTGTTACACACATTTCAAATGCACTTGGCAGTGTAAATGATGTTGAAGAAATTGTCCGAATTGCTCACAATCATGATGTTCCTGTTTTGATAGACGGTGCCCAGGCAATCCAACACACAAAGGTCGATGTACAAAAAATTGATTGCGATTTTTATGTTTTTTCCGGACATAAAATGTATGCTCCGACAGGCATTGGCGTTTTGTACGGCAAAGAAAATTTTCTCGAAGCAATGTCACCCTACAAAAGCGGCGGCGAAATGATAAAGAAAGTCTCTTTTGAAAAAACTACGTACAACGAACTGCCCTTAAAATTTGAAGCCGGAACGCCGAATTATGTCGGTGCAATTTCTTTTGCCACAGCCATTAGGTATTTGACCGAGCTGGGAATGGAAAATATTGCTTCCCACGAAGATAGCCTGATGAAATACCTCGTTGAGAAGTTTGCCGATTTTGATGGCGCAATGGTATATGGAAAGCCTCGAAAACGTGTAGGCGCACTTTCCTTTGCGCTAAATGGGATTCACCCATACGACACCGGCATGATACTCGACAAAATGGGAATTGCAATTCGTACAGGAACGCATTGCGCTCAACCTGTGATGGATAAATTAGGAATATCAGGAACTGCAAGGGTTTCCTTTGGCTTGTACAATACATTTGACGAAATAGACAAACTTTTTGAGGCTTTGCAAAGAGTAAAACAAATGTTTGCCTAAACAAAAATGTTTTTTAAAGCTTTAAATCAGAATACAAACAAAAGAGTTTTCTTACAAAAATATGACACTAAAAGAGATTCAAAATCAGATAATTGAAGAGTTTGAAACTTTCGACGAATGGATGGATAAATACGAATATCTTATCGAATTGGGCAAGAATCTGCCGATTCTTCAAGATAAAGACCCGAAACATCTGATCGACGGCTGTCAGTCACGTGTGTGGTTGGCTGCAAAATATGACAATAAGCTCGTTGAGTTTTCTGCCGATAGTGATGCAATCATTACAAAAGGGATCGTAAGTTTGCTCATAAGAGTTCTTTCGGGGCGAACACCGGAAGAAATTATTGATGCCGATTTGTTTTTTATCGATAAAATAGGATTGCACGAGCATCTGTCGCCGACAAGGGCAAACGGATTGTTAGCCATGATAAAACAAATGAAACTGTATGCTCTTGCATTTAAATCCTTGAAAAAATAAACACTTCGTTAAATTACGAACGAAGAATTGAAGAAAATACAATAAATTGATTTCTACGTAGAAAGACGGAAAAACAAAGAAATAACAATGGACACAAATGATAAAGTAAGCGCGATAGAAGAAAAAATTGTTGAGGTATTAAAAACAGTATATGACCCCGAAATTCCTGTAAATATTTGGGATTTGGGGTTGATTTACAAAGTCGATATTGATGAGGAAAAAAATGTTGAGATTGAAATGACTTTAACAGCTCCCAATTGTCCGATGGCAGAAGGAATGTTTCTCGAAGTGCGAGAAAAAGTAGGAGAAATAAAGGAGATTAATAAAGCGACCGTAAAACTCACTTTCGAGCCGCCTTGGTATCCTGATTTAATGTCGGAAGAAGCAAAACTTGAATTGGGTTTTTTGTAAAACAATTCCCCCAAAATTTAGCTATACTCGAAATACATGGCAACGCACACACATAGCATAAAAGCTGAGGCAAAACGACTTGGCTTTTTTTCTTGTGGTATTGCTCAAGCACGTTTTCTAAAAGAAGAGGAGGAGAAACTCAGAGATTATCTAAACAATAATCTGCATGGCGAAATGAAATATATGGAAAATCATTTCGACAAACGCCTAAATCCCAAATTATTACTCGAAAATTGCAAATCGGTCGTTTCGGTGGCTATGAACTATTTCCCGAAACAGGAGTTCGCAACCAAAGAAGGTTTTAAGTTTTCTAAATACGCCTACGGGAAAGATTATCATTATGTAATGAAGGCGAAACTTAATGCCTTGCTTGCTTTTATTAAAGGAATATTTCCTGATGCCAACGGCAGAGCCTTTGTTGATTCTGCCCCTCTTTTGGAGCGCAGATGGGCAGTGCTGTCGGGACTTGGGTGGATTGGGAAAAATGGATGTTTGATTATTCCCAAAGCCGGCTCTTTTTTTGTCATTGGCGAATTACTGCTTGATATTGAGCTGGATTACGACTCTGCTTTTGATAAAAATTACTGCGGAAGCTGTACAAGATGTATTGACGCTTGCCCGACAAAAGCAATCATTGCTCCGGGAAAAATTGACGCAAAAAAATGCCTTTCCTACTTTACGATTGAATATCGGGGTGAGATTCCCGAAGACATAAAAAAGCTAAACAAAGAATGGATTTTTGGTTGCGATCGCTGTCAAGATGTTTGTCCGTGGAACAGATATTCTAAAGCATGCTCAGAACCTGATTTGTCGCCAATCAAATTTATTGAAAATTTAGATTCTATTGATATTAAGGAGCTAAAAAAAGAAGATTTTAACCCGACGTTTAAAAATTCACCTGTAAAACGAACAAAATTTGCGGGGCTTATCAGAAATATTAAAGCCCTTTTCTGTTTTGAGAATCGGAATTCTTCTTGATTATCGAACAAAAATGCTAAAATTAACAAAAAGGTTCCTGACAATATTTTTTTATTAAGAATACCTCCATACACTCCGGAACTAAACCCTTGTGAACAAATATGGCAATACATAAAAAAACAGATTTAAAAATCAAGGATTTGAAACAATGGATAAACTCAAAAAATGCTTACATTCAATGGTAAAAAATATGAAACCGGAAACAATACAATCTATAACCAGTAATCACCATTATTTAGACGCTTTTAATACGGCATTTAATGACTGAATTGGTATTATTAACATTTTTGAGGTGGATTTTCTAAAAGAAACAAATAAATCCGAGTTTTTGGCTCGGATTTATTTGTTTGATGAGCAGATTTTCTGAATACGCCTGTGTTTATTCTCCCGGCTGTATTACTTCAACCCATTTTCCTTTCGTGCGTGCATTGATTGTTGCGTCATACATTGCTTCGGCATAAGTTGCCGGTAGATAGTATTTCCCAAGATAACTTGCATTCAACAAAACGCGGAATGTTTTCGTTTGATTTCGCTTCAAATCGAAATAAGTCAATACCCTGTCGTCGCGAATATCTTGATAATCAGGCTTGCTGACAACTCCTTTTGTGCCATAATGAAGCATTCTTGTATTCAGAATCTCCCAACCCGAAGGGAATATCTGGCTGAGGGCAATTTGTTTGTAATTTTTCACAGCTCCCGGATTGCTTACGCTCACTTCTGCCATAAAATCCGTACCTTGCTCTATTTGATCCGGAGAAAGCGAATTTCCATCAATCGTTTTGTAATTTACCGAAATTTTCAGGTCATTTTCTGCCGCTGTTTCTTCTCCCACAGGCGGAACTCCTGTAAGTATCAAACGTGCATAGATGATGCCATCTGATTTATTTTCAAGTCTCAGATTCGTTTGTTCTGTTGATTCGACAATAAAATGGTCTTGAGCAAAAGATTTTTGTGTGTTCTTCGTGCCATTTTCTCCGAAGATTGTATAATTATACATTAATTTGTCGGCGTTTGCATGTTCCTTAACATATCCTGCAACAGCAATCAACGCGTATGAAGTAGTTTGAGTTCCAAACCAACGTTTTGACGACAATTGTGCGGAAATTTCTTTCAACAATGAAAAGGCTTTTTTGTCCATTTTCATTAGATTTAAGGTTTCGAGAATCATGGCTTGGTCTCGCAGTCCGGAGCCAAAGGTATAATCAAGTTCAGTGTAATCATCAACAGCAGTGCTCAGGTTTGCAATAAGTTTTTCAGCCACTTTCTTTTTCCCGCTTATGGCATAAGCAGCAGCTAAACGCCATTTTGCATCGTTTTGCAATTTGCTTTTTTCTTTCAAGCGATTCATCGAACTTTTCGCCGGAGTGTTTGCCAGCGCAAGAGTATATAATCTATATGCCTGAATAAGTTGAGCGTGTGTCCCGTCGTCTGTCCAGTTTTTTGCCTTTTTTTTCTGATATTTTTTCCATTTTTTCAAGACCGAAGCAGGAACGGTATATCCTTTTTTGTCGGCTTCTACCAGAAAATGTCCGACATAATTGCTTCCCCATTCGCTTGTATTTTGGCTTGAAGGCCAATAGCCAAATCCGCCGTTAGACATCTGAAACCGTACAATGCGTTTTATCGCAGAGCGAATATTGTTTTCAATATCTTGTTTTTGTTGCTCGTCCAAATCAATCAAATCTGTGAGATAAAGCTGCGGAAAAGCTCCCGAAGTTATTTGTTCGATGCAACCGTGTGGATATTTTATCAAATACTTCAATCTTTTTTCAAGGTTCAAAGGAGGAATATTAGACACTTCGAGCATTGCCGTGTTTGTTCCTTGCATTCCCAATGGTGTAAAATCGGTTTCCCATACTTCGCCTTTTTTCAACACTTTTCCGATAACATCTGTAATTTCGGGATTCGGATTTCTTACATCAAGTTCTATTTCGTATTTTGCTTTATTGCTTCCCGCGCTTGCTTCGATTTCGATTTTCCCGATTCCCGTTTTCTGCAACACTTCGAGGTCAAAGTCGACAATTTTTTCACCTGTTTCTTTAAACTTCAGTGATTTCGAGCTTTTTCCGCTTATTTTAAGCATTTCGTTGGTGAGCAAACTGACCGTAACATTTTTTATATCTTCCTCCATTGCAAACACCGTAACCGGAAGTTTTACTTTTTCGCCGGTTCCTAAAACTCGGGGCAAAGTGCCGAGCAACATCAAAGGCTTTTTCACAGGCGTGGCTTTTTCAGCATAACCATACGACTTGTTGTATCCGGCAACGACCATTGTCCGAACAGATCCTACATACGGCGGAAGCTGTATTTCGTGAGTATATTTACCGCCGTCGCTGTGAAACGGACCGTAAAATTTCACAACAGGTTTAAATCTGTTGGCTTTTTGTCCTTTTTTTCCTTGCAAATCGGCATCACCGCCAATAGCAAGAAGCCTTTCAAGCTCACCGCCATATGCGCCGATAACATAATCAAACATATCCCATGTTTTTACGCCTAATGCTTCTTTGGCATAAAACTCTTTCCACGGATCTGGCGTTTTGAAGCGGGTCAGATCAAGCAAACCTTCATCAACAATGGCAAGCGTATATGTCATCGGTTTTCCATTTTTTTCGCTTACTTGAATCTTGAATTTCTTTTCAGATTCTAAAACATCAGGCATCGAGATTTCCGGAGTAAGATGAGTTTCCGGATTTTCTACGGAAACAGGGATTACACCATACATTCTTATTGGCAAATCGTTTGCCGTTTGCGAATGCGGCTGAAGAAGCGTTACATTAACATAGATATTCGGTGCCATTTCTTGGCTTGCCTTAAACTCAAACTCACTTTGTTGGTCTTTGGTTAGTATCCAATGTGTTTCAAGCACTTTTGAGCCGTTTTCAATGCTTATAAGTGCCATTGCACCTTTCGAGCTGGGAATGCTAAGTTTTATTTTTTCGCCTGTTTTATATTCGGTTTTGTCGGAACTAAACGTTAGCATGGAAACTCCCTCGCTGTTTCCCTTTTGTTGCCTGCCTGCCCAGCCGGGCCAATCAATATACACCACTTTGGCTGTCGAGTGTCCGGTGGTAAGATTTCGGGCTCTTACCAAATACCTACCCCAATCGGGATATTTTACGTCGATTTTCCACGATGCTTTCCCTTTTTTTGTTACGATTGTTTCTGATTTTAATTTCTGAACATACGAGCTTGAAGAAAAGCTGCTTACATCGTTTGCAGATTTGTCCCACCACCATTTCCAGCGGATTTTGTAAAACGAAAGTTCTATTTTTTGGGGTGTTTTCACCAGTTCGCCTTCCGTATCGACAACAACAAGATCGACATCATGATCTTTGTCCGTAAGCAACATACCGCGTGCTTTGTCTCCTTTCGGAAGTCGTATCCCGACAAAAGCCTCGTAAGGATAGAACGGCAGCGAAAACTGGTCGATGCTGAAATCACCGCTTTTCTCAAAGACTTTTGTGATGAAGGTTGCTTTGAGTTTTCCCGGCGCTCTGCCTTCCGCATGTAAATTTGTCGAAACTTGCGTCGCGCCTTCCTTGTCAAGGTTTCCTTTGAACACTTCGCTATATTCCGAGTAGAAGTGCTTTGTCGGATCATCAAAAACATAGTCGCCAAAGGTTTTAAATTTTGTCGGCGTAGGGTTCAACACGGCTTCAATCTTTGTTTTCAACTCTCGTGCAACAGCTCCGTGAAGCCAGTTTACTTTCATCTCGGCATTGATTCCTTCATCTTGAACAAGATATTTTTTCCCGAAATCAAGCTTTATTTTCAAACGATTGGGTTTGACTGTTTCTATCTTAATTTTTTTGTAGAAAGATACGCCTCCCACGTTTGCGTTGAGACTCCAATTTCCCGTTGTTGCATCGTCTTGTGTTTTAAACTTGAACGTATAAAATCCGGACTTGTTCTTTTTCTGTATTTCCTTTTTTACAACTTGATAATCCGGATTTTTAAGCTCAAAAACTATCGGGTGCTCCTTTGGCAAAGCTTTGTCATCTTCCTGAAGAATAAAGGTAATAAATATCGAATCGCCGGGTCGCCAAACTCCGCGTTCGCCATACAAATATCCTTTTAAGCCTTTTGTAACTGCTTTTCCGCCTACGTCAAACTGGCTTAGCGACAAGGAACTGCCGTCGTCTATTTTCAAGTATCCTTTTTGCTTGTCGAGTTCTGCGACAATAAAAAATGCGTCTTTCGCCTGTGTGAATTTTGCCATTCCTTCGCTGTCGGTAATCGTACTTGCAATAATCTGATTTTGATACGATAAAAGATTCACTTTAACACCTCCGGCAGGTTGTGCCGTTTGGATATTCGTAACAATAACATTAACATCGTGATTGTTTGATTTTTTGGCAATAATTCCCAGATTCGATGAAATAATATTCTGATAAACCGTTCTGCGTTTCCCGTAATACGCTTCGTGGCACGGATTGTCGCGGTTTTCCCAATAACCATCGCCATAATAATAGTAATCATCGTATTCTTCAATTCCGTCCCAACCTGAGGCTTCCTGCTCGTCTTCAAGCTCTTCGGCAGCTCCAAAGTTTTTCATCTGATCATTATCGTCTTCTTCTTCCGAAACTCCGCAATTATAGAGCGAATGCTTCTTCCTAAATCCGATGCCGATGCGGTAGATTGCTCCCGGTTCGGTTTTTACAAATTCGTTTAAATCAAGATTAAACCTGTTCCATCTGCCAAAATCAACAATGTCTGATTCTGTCAGCGAAATCGTTTTTCGCAAAATGGGTTTGGCAACTCTTCGCAGTTCATACGAACCGCTCATGTCATTTACCTGAAAAAACTGCGGTATTTGATTCTCGAAAATTTTAACAACCGTAACATCTACGGCTTTCAGGTTTACTGCTTCAAAAGGCAGGGTGATGCCTTTTCCGCTTTCGGGAAGTATCACGCCCTTGCTTACCAAGCTGACTGCCGGCTTTATTGCCTCAAACTGAACGAGAAATTCTCGCTCTTCTTTCAACTTCTTGTTGGATATGTTTTTAATTCCCGACCTGATAGATACCTTTTTTTCTCCGCTGATTCTCCCCGACGGATACACCCTTATCGTGTTGTCTTCGATAACAAAAGATTCTTTAGAAACTTTCTGTATATCAATCAATCCGGCAAGATTTTGGTTCTCTTGCAATGGATCTGAAAACTGCAACTCTAAATATTGTTCCGGTTGATGAATTACACGCGAGCTGATAAAAACAAAATTCCCCAAAGCGGGAATATCAATCTCTGCTGTTCCTTTTTTATCAACTCCTATTGCAGAGGCATTCCATCGCAGTCCAAAGTTATAAGTAGCGTCTTTGCGCACAATGCTGTCTATTTCAAAGGTATGTCTTTTCCCTTGCGCGTCGGAACGCCATTTTATTTTTTGCTTACTGTCAAGTCCGTCAAACGACAATGTTTTTTTTATATTTTCGATATCTTCAAAGTCTGCCGTGCGCACCGTTCCGATGAGCTTCTGAAGTTTCATGTTTGTTTTCCCCGAAGGCGCAAGTTTATCAACAGAAACCTCCATGCTTTGTTTTATGGTTTGAAACGTAAAACGAAAATTGCTCAATTCCTTTGGCGTTTGTACCAGTTTATCAAGATGAAATTTGCCTTTGTAATTTGTATTTGACGGCAAATATTCTTCGGGTTTAAACTCTATCGTATAGTCGTTTGCCCAGATTACATCTCCGGAAATAGGCGGTTCAAACGCTAATATTTCTTTGGGAAGCTCCTTGTCTTTCCCTATTTGTTGTATGATTTCAGACGAAAGTCTGACTTTGATCGACGACTGCTTAGATATTATTCCTGACGTATATGCTGAAATATATTTGGCAAATTCAGCATCACTGATTTGTATCGACGGTGCGCGTTCTCCGCATCTATACAGGAAAAATATTGTCAAAAGAAACAAGGAAATACGAATAAATAATTTTTTACCGGACATAATTAAAAGTTTTAGTTTTTGAAAAAAATAATTTTAAATAAAATGTATTTCCCTGAAAACTAAACGAAACAACGGAAAAAGATGGTGTTTTATGAAATTTTACAGATAAAATACAGAGCAAGTTAGCAAATAAAATAGAGAAAATCAATCTTATGCGAAAAAAACTTTGTAAGAACTGAAAGTTTTCCGTAAATTTGTAAAGCTTACTCACAAACAATTTGGGGCAAAGACGAAGATGCAGTATGAATGTAAAAAACAGAATAATAAAAGAAGCCTCAACACACTTTTTCAAAAAAGGTGTCAGAGGCGTTTCAATGGATTTTTTGGCAGCATCCTTGCTTATTTCAAAAAGAACCATCTACGAAAATTTTAAGGACAAAAAGGAACTTATTGAAATTTGCATCGCACAAACCATTGCCGATCGCAGAGAAAAATTGGACAAAATCGGGATTGATTCCGACAATGTTATTGATGCAATTTTTAAGTCGATAAAAGTAGGAGTGCATTCAATACGCCTTTTTAAGCCGATATTTTTTAGCGAAGTGAAAAAATATTACCCGAAGCTCTTCGCAAGCCTCAGGCGAAGTGCGTACAAAGATATTTACAATACGACTTATAAATTGCTGCGTCGAGGAATAAACGAGCAGATTTTCAGGAAAGACATAAACTTAGCCATCGTATCAAAAATATTTGTCGAGCAACTAAACCTACTCACAGACAGAGCGGTTTTCCCGCCGGAAGAATTTTCCTTGACCGAAGTATTTGAAAACATGGTTATAAATTTTGTCAGAGGTATTTGCACGCCGAAAGGTTTAGATTTGGTCGAAAAACATTGAGCCGCCTTTTTCCTGAAGAACTTAAAAATCGAACAAAACAAAAACAGAAAATGAGTTCAAGAAATTAAAATAAAAAAGAATTGAAGCTAAATAAGATTAAAAACGTGTATTTCCGAAAACTTTAAAAATAAAAAAAGTTTTGAAAATGAAATTTTTTTTGCATTTAGATGCAACCTGCTTGAAAAAAAGTTGTCTTTTATGACAAAACAAAACCAATCACGGGAAATAAAGATTTTTATAAACTTAAAAAATAGAAAATTATGTTGTTTTATAACGGAGATTACCAAAAAACCTATTATTTCAGAAAATCATCAGTAATGGAACTCTCATGGTGGGAAAGTTCGAGAAATATGAGCGATGTTGCTTTCATGGAAGAGCTGATTGCTTTTATTGATTATGCTGAAAGATATAAGCCAAACTATCTTTTGGTAAATTTAGAAAAAATGTTTTACCACATTCACAAAGATTTAATCCCATTTACGAGTATGAAATTGCAAAAGCTCAACCAATGCGGGCTTCGCAGGGTGGCGCTCATCGAGAGCGACGACTCAATCACGCAGGTCTTGATGCACAAGATTATGGAGTATTCAAAACATATCAATTTCGAGGTGCAGTTTTTTAAAAATGAAGACAAAGCCATCGAATGGCTAAAACTTGACGAAAATATACGAAAAGCCTTTACCGGAAAATCGCATTTCTACAAAGTTGCCTGATTTTTCCATTGCATCGAAAAATGGCAGAAAACGAAACAAAAGCACAAAGTTTACGCAAAATCACAAGCTGACGACGAATCAAAACGAGTGCTTTTGTCTGATGATTATAATTATAATTGTTGTTTTAGCTTTACGGATTACAATCAATACTTTGCTGAAAAAAAATAAAATTAATAATCAGCAAGTTGCGATTTTTTTAACGAAAAATTGTTTATTTTGCCAATAATTTTTCGGTGGTTGATGAATATTGTTTCACAATCGCCAACATCTTCTTGCGTGCAAGAAATGAAAAAAGGGAAGTCTTCAAAAAACTTCCCTTTTTGGGTAACAACAAGCGCGAAGCTCTATTTCACAGCATCAACAATTGCTTTAAAAGCCTCCGGATTGTTCATTGCTAAATCGGCAAGCACCTTACGATTCAATTCAATTCCTTTTTTATGAAGTTTTCCCATAAAAACAGAATAAGACAAACCGTATTCGCGCACAGCAGCATTGATGCGCTGAATCCATAAACCTCTGAAATTTCTTTTTTTCGTTTTTCTGTCGCGGTAGGCATACTGCAAGCCTTTTTCGTAAGAGTTTTTTGCTACTGTCCAGACGTTTTTCCTCCTCCCAAAAGAACCTTTTGTTTCTTTCAATATTCTTTTGCGTCTTTTTCTTGAGGCTACCGTATTAACTGATCTTGGCATAATTAATTTTTTTTAAATGTCAGCGGTCGTATTCGACTCTTGCAGCTAAACATTTGGGTTTTTTACTTTTTTTGTTTGTTTAAAGAAGTTTTACTCTTTCGTGTTTGAACGAAAACAGAGTACATTTCAGACTTTTTGCAAAGATAAGCAATCTTATTTTTTTCTGTCAAACTCTATTTACGTGCTAACAATTTCAAGATATTGTTCGTGTCTGTTTTATGGACAGTGGTAAAGTATCTTAAATTTCTTTTGCGTTTTTTGGCTTTTTTGGTCAAGATATGACTTTTGTAAGCATGTTTACGCTTGATTTTTCCGGTGCCTGTCAATCTGAATCTTTTTTTTGCACCCGGATTGGTCTTCATTTTTGGCATAACAAACTTTTTATTTAATTAAACAATTAACGAAGGTGGGACAATTTTGAACACTTGTGTCAAAATCACACTCACTTGAACCTTCTTAATGTAAAGATATTTACAATTTATCGTATTTTCCTTTATTTTTTCTTCGGGGAAATAAAAATAATCATTCGTTTCCCTTCGAGTTTTGGCAGTTGCTCTACTTTTCCGTATTCTTCCAGTTCTTGAGCAAATCGTAAAAGTAATATTTCTCCTTGTTCTTTAAACAGGATAGATCTTCCTTTAAAGAAGACATAGGCTTTAACTTTAGCTCCTTCTGTTAAGAATTTTATGGCATGTTTCAATTTAAAATTAAAATCATGATCGTCTGTATTCGGACCAAAGCGAATTTCTTTAACAACAATTTTTTGTGCTTTCGACTTTAGTTCTTTTTGTTTTTTCTTTTGTTGATACAAAAATTTTTTATAGTCAATAATCTTACATACAGGCGGCGTTGCTTTTGGTGAGATTTCCACCAAATCTAAATCTTTCTCATCTGCCATTTTTAAAGCCTCTTGGATTGAATAAATCCCCGGATTTTCTAAGTTATCCCCAACAACACGCACTGTCCTTGCTCTGATTTTTTGATTTATTGCATGTTTTTCTCTGGGTTCTCTTCTAACTCTTCTCATATTTCTTTTTTGACTGATAGGCAACCTCCTTAACTTTTTTTATGTTAATGGGATTTCTGAAAATGCAAATGCTGTTTTACGTTTTTAAAATTGCGAAAAAGTCCTTTGTTTTCTGATTTATTTTAATCACGCTCAGGTTCCTCTAACAATTAAATCAGACATAGGCTGTTTTGATTTTCCGAAATCTTTTTAATTTATATTTTCCAATTCTTTTTTTACTTCCGTATTAATAAAGTTTGCAAATTCTTCGACAGTCATGATTCCCATGTCTCCATGACCTTGTTTTCGTACAGAAACCGTATTGCTTTCAAGCTCTTTCTCTCCGATAATCAATAGATAAGGAATGCGTTTTAGTTCGTTATCTCTAATTTTCCTCCCTACTTTTTCGTTCCTGTCATCAACAAAAGTGCGAATATCGTAATTATTTAGTAATTCTGAAACTTTTTTTGAAAAATCGTTATATTTTTCGCTAACAGGTAGAAGAACTGCTTGTTCGGGTGTGAGCCAAAGCGGGAATTTTCCGGCAGTATGTTCAATAAGCACAGCCACGAAACGTTCCATTGAGCCAAATGGCGCACGATGAATCATCACCGGACGATGTTTTTTGTCGTCGCTCCCGACGTATTCGAGTCCGAATCGTTCGGGCAGATTGTAATCAACCTGTATGGTTCCGAGTTGCCATTTTCTGCCAAGTGCATCTTTTACCATAAAGTCGAGTTTCGGACCGTAAAAAGCTGCCTCGCCGGTTTCGACCACAAAATCAAGTCCTTTTTCTTCGGCTGCTTCAACAATGGCTTTTTCTGCTTTGTCCCAATTTTCGTCTGTCCCGATATATTTTTCGGTATTTTCCGCATCGCGCAACGATACTTGTGTGATAAAATCCTTGAAATCAAGCGTTTTAAAAATATACAAAACAATGTCGATTACTTTGATAAACTCTTCTTTAAGCTGATCCGGACGGCAAAAGATGTGTGCATCATCTTGTGTAAAGCCTCGCACACGTGTCAATCCGTGCAATTCTCCGCTCAATTCGTAGCGATATACGGTTCCGAATTCGGCATATCGAACCGGCAAATCTCTGTATGAGCGGGGCTTTGTTTTGTATATTTCGCAATGGTGCGGGCAATTCATGGGTTTCAGCATAAATTGTTCGCCTTCTTGCGGCGTATCGATCGGTTGAAACGAATCTTCGCCGTATTTTTGGAAATGTCCCGATGTTTTGTAAAGCTCAACATTGCCAATATGCGGTGTCATGACGGGTTCGTATCCGTATTTTTTCTGTACTTTTTTCAAAAAATTCTCCAATCTTTCTCTCAGTTGTGCGCCTTTTGGCAGCCACAATGGCAAGCCTAAGCCTACTTCTTGCGAAAATGAGAACAATTCAAGTTCTTTTCCTATTTTTCGGTGGTCGCGTTTTTTGGCTTCTTCGAGCATGTGGAGGTATTCGTCAAGAAATTTTTTCTTCGGAAACGAGATTCCGTACAGTCGGGTAAGTTGTTTTCTTTTTTCGTCTCCGCGCCAATATGCTCCGGCAACGCTCATGAGCTTAAATGCTTTGATCAGTCCGGAATTGGGCAAGTGTGGTCCGCGACACAAATCCGTAAAATTTCCTTGTTTATATAGCGAAATAGTGCCGTCTTCAAGTTCTGAAATCAATTCTTGTTTATATTCGTCTCCTTTTTTCTTGAACAGTTCCAGCGCATCGGATTGGCTGATTTCTTCGCGAATATATGGCGATTTTTGCTTTATCAGCTCCTGTATTTTTTTCTCTATTTTCGGAAAATCATTGTCCGACAAAATTTTATCGCCAAGATCAACATCGTAATAAAAGCCATTTTCTATTGCCGGACCTATTCCGAATTTCACTCCCGGATACAGTGCCTCAAGTGCTTCTGCCATAAGGTGGGCAGAGGAATGCCAGAATGCGTGCTTTCCTTCTGCATCGTTCCATGTGTGCAATACGATTGTTGCGTCTTTGTGTATTGGGCGTGTAATGTCCCACAATTCGCCATTTACTGTAATTGACAATACCTCTTTTGCCAAACGATTGCTGATGCTTTTGGCTATTTCTATGCCGTTAATTCCCGCTTCGTATGTTCTGACTGAATTATCAGGAAAGCTTATATTTATCATATTAAATTCTTTTTCAATTATATAATTTAAAAAATTGGCTGCAAAGATAATGAGAAAGTTCTTAATTTTCTAAAAATTTTGCTATCGAATCTCATTTTTTGGGGAAGACAATCGTTTTTTTTTCGGTTAAAGAAATATTTTTCATAAGAAATGTTGCTATTCGGCAAGGGAGTATGTTCGCTTGTTAAAAGTTTTTTTAAAATTCATTCATAGAAAGCGGTAGTATTCAAACGAAGTGTGTTTCGTAAAAAAATGATCGTGTAAAGTGGTCAAATATGAATTTTATTTGCGTTGAAGCGTTTCCAGCTCTTTGTTTAGCATTTTGATTTGCGTTTTAAAAATTTCAGCAAGATTACCAATTCCTTCGCTCAAGGATTTGTTTAAATATTTCTCGTACTGCGAAATTAATGCTTTTAAATGCTTGATTTTTTCCTGTTTTTCCATTCCTTGGGGTGTTTTTGATTTTGCTGCAAATTCATCAACAATTTCCTGATTTTCTATCAATTGCTTGCAATCATCTGAAGCTATCATATTTGTGTATTTGTAAAGTACCAAAAACGTTCGATTTGCATAATTACTAAATTAAAACTTAAAAACAAAATCTGAGAATGTAGAAAATAGAAAAAATGCTGAAAAATAAGATTTAATTTATTCTTTTCAGCATTTTAAATCAGTTCAGTATCAGTTTTTTATTCAAAAGCGTTTATAATTCCCAAAAAATCTTCGGCTTTCAGCGAAGCTCCACCAATCAATCCGCCATCAACATCGGGGTTGGCGAATAGTTCTTTGGCATTCGAGGGTTTGCAACTTCCGCCGTAAAGGATTGTTGTGTTATCAGCTGTTTCCTTACCGTATTTTTCTGCAATTTTTGTTCTGATGAAGTTGTGAATTTCCTGAGCTTGTGCAGGAGTTGCCGTAACGCCTGTTCCGATTGCCCAAACCGGCTCGTATGCTAAAATGATTTTTTCAAACTCTTCCTTGCTCAAATTGAACAAACCTTTTGCAAGCTGCTTTTCTACAACTTCAAAATGCTTATTGCTTTCGCGTTCTGCCAACACTTCTCCGATACAAAAGATAGGGTTCAAGTTTGCCTCAAGAGCGAGTTTTGTTTTTTTGTTCAACAAGGCATCGTCTTCCTTATAGTAGGCTCTTCTTTCGGAATGACCGATAATAACATATTCTGCACCTGTCGATTTGATCATATCCACCGATACTTCTCCGGTGTAAGCGCCTTTGCTTTCCGACGCACAATTTTGCGCTCCTACTTTTACGGGCGAGTTTTCTACGCTTTTTACAACTTCGGCAATGTGTGTGAAAGGCACACAAACTATCACTCCCACGTTTTTGTCTGCTTCATTGGCACTTAGTTTAGCAACCTTTTTTGCCAATTCGACACCTTCCGACAAACTTGTATTCATTTTCCAGTTTCCGGCAACAATATTTTTTCTCATTTCTATTGGATTTTATGCGTTCAAATTAATGTTTTTTTCTCTGTTCTCGTAATCTGTTTTTTGCTTCAACCATTTCTCTGATAAAAGGTTCGCCAACCGGCGGCGTATCGTTGTAGTGATATTTTGCCACCACATCGCCTTTGAGCAGAATAACATAGCCCGGATTTGCTCGGACAATGGTTTTCAATGTTATCGGGTCGGTTTGAAAAAAGTTGTATTCTGCCTTAAATTCTCCTTTCATTTTTTTTATGGTTTCTTCGGTCGAAGCGGTGAGGCAATAAAAATTATAATGGTATTTTTTGCAAAAGTCAGCTATTTCGTTGGCTTTTTTCATGGCTTCTTTGTCGGCTTTTTCCAAGTCGTAAGCCACCATCCAGATGCAGAAATGCCGGTCAGACAAGGCTCTTTGCAAGATGTCTTCTCCGGCTGTATAACCGGCAGCCTTGTTCGTTTCGACGGCTTGCATCTGCAAATCGTGAATCGGCGGTGTGTATCCTTCTTTTATCAAATAAGGTTCGCTCACTTTCGTGATTTTCCAGTCTTTGTTTATCCAAATTTTATCGTTTATATACGTTTCGCTGTCAAACACTTTTGTCTCGCCGGTTTTTTTGTTTAGCATCGTGTAGTCGTATCCGTATTCCGGCGTTTGTGCGTCTTTCGGGATTGTCATTCCTGCCGGAATGTTTGCGCCTATTTTGTAAGGTCTGAAATCGCTGATTGGCAAGTGGCTGTAATTGTAATACTCAAAGCCCAATGACGCAACGACAAGCACGCCAACAATGGCAAACTCAAGCGTTTTGTTGTACGAAGATTGCATTTTCGACCTGTTGAAAAACAGAATGAAAGCAAACAGCAATAATACGACATTTTTGCCGAAAGTTTCCCAATTTGTCATGATAATGGCATCGCCAAAACAACCGCAATCCTGCACCGGATCGGCAAGGGCAAGGTAAAACGTCAGCGGCGTAAAAACAAGCATAAACAAGAAAGCAATCCAAGTATTTATGCGCGGAAGAAGATTGATCAAAAGCCCTACGCCAATGCCAAACTCAAGCATATTCAACAGAAAGGAAAGCGGAAAAGCAAGCGGTGTTAAAAAACCCATATGAAACGCATCGTTGAAATAATCAACCAATTTGTAGTTGGTTCCCAAAGGATCTACCATTTTTACATAGCCTGAAAAAATAAACACACACCCGACGATTATCCGGCTTAAAATTATCAGCCAATTGCTCGACAAAAACGAGGTTTTAGTTCCATGGGCATCGCTGTTTTGTTGTAAATTTTCCATTGATTTTAATGTTTTTTTTAAATTAGACAATTTATTTTTATGATTCAAATTCAAGTTTTATCAACGCAAAAATCGAGTAATTAATTATGTCGTAATAATTCGCATCAATTCCCTCCGAAAGAATTGTTTTTCCTTGATTGTCTTCGATTTGTTTAATTCTGAAAATTTTCATCAGAATTAAATCCGTATAAGAACTGATGCGCATTTTTCGCCATGCTTCGTCGTAGTCGTGGTTCTTTTTTTCCATCAATTCTTTTGCGTTTTTACTGTATTTCAGATACAATTCCATTGCCTCTTGTGCCGAAATGTCAATCGTGTCGGCATGTCCCAATTCTAACTGAATCAGCCCGATAATCGAATAATTTACAATGCCGATGAATTCACTTTTTATATCTTCATGAATCTTCTGAATTTTTTTTATCTCAAAACTTCGGATTCTGTTTGCTTTGATATAAACCTGATCCGTGATTGACCTTACGCGCAAAATTCGCCATGCAGGATTATAGTCAACTAACTTTTTATTGTATATGTTTTTGCAAATTGCTATGACTTGGTCAAATTGCTCTAATGTTTTTTGCATATTTGTTTCGTTAATAAAAATTTAGATAATCCCACCCAATTCCGAATGTTTTGGGTAAAAAAATATTTTATTTTCAGGCATCAAATGTAGTAATTTATCCATTGCCTGACAAGCAAGAATAAAAAACTCAAAAAAATTGCGCATTCAAGCAACAAGTGCAAGATTTCAGGGCGCGAATTTATAAAATAATTTCTTAGGTGCTTTAAAATTCAACTTTTTTCTTGCTCTCGTACATTCAAAAAGCAAATGCAAGGTTTTTATACAGAGAAACTTACAGTGCCATTCTTGCTTTATTCAAAACAATGACTATAATGACTTCCATATTTAGCAAAAAAATAAAAAATATGTTGGAAAACAACGCAAATAACTGATAAATAGAAGCTGTCAAACAAAATTTTTTTATACCTTTGCACGTATTAGTTCAAATTGTAAATTTTAAACATTATGAATCCCACACATATCGAACACATCGGAATTGCAGTGAAAAGCATTGAAGAAGCAAAAAAGTATTACGAGGAAGTTCTTGGCTTAGAATGTTATGCCGTAGAAGAAGTTGCAGATCAGAGAGTAAAAACAGCATTTTTTAAAGTAGGACAAACAAAGATAGAGCTGTTGGAAGCGACAGATCCGGAAAGTCCGGTTGCCAAATTTATAGCCAAGAAAGGTACAGGGATTCATCATATTGCATTTGCCGTTGATGATGTAAACACGGCATTAAAAGACGCAGAAGAAAAAGGAGTGAAACTGATTGATAAAACTTCACGAAAAGGCGCAGAAGGATTAAATATCGGATTTCTTCACCCCAAATTTACATTTGGAGTATTAACCGAACTTTGCGGAAAATAGTAATTGTCTTAAAATCTAATGTTTTTTGTTAAATGAGTAGTCAAAATAAAATAAAAGAACTGATTGACAAACGAGAGAAAGCACGTCTCGGAGGAGGAGTCAAGCGTATTGAATCTCAGCACAAAAAAGGGAAATATACCGCCCGCGAACGCATTGAGATGGTACTTGACGAAGGCAGTTTTGAAGAGTATGATATGTTTGTTGAACATCGTTGCGTCAATTTCGGAATGGATAAGAAAGAGAAGTTTCTCGGCGACGGCGTTGTTGCAGGACACGGAACTATCGACGGGCGTGTGGTATATATTTTTGCGCAAGATTTTACGGTTTTCGGAGGTTCGCTATCCGAAACCTTTGCACAGAAAATATGCAAAGTGATGGATCAAGCAATGCTCGTGGGCGCGCCGGTTATCGGGATAAACGATTCGGGCGGAGCAAGAATTCAGGAAGGCGTAACGAGTTTGGCAGGATATGCCGAAATTTTTCAGCGTAATATTCTGGCATCAGGCGTGATACCTCAGATATCCGCTATCTTTGGACCATGTGCCGGCGGTGCTGTATATTCTCCGGTTCTTACCGATTACATCATCATGAGCGACAAAACAAGCTATATGTTTGTTACAGGTCCGAAAGTTACCAAAACCGTTACAGGCGAAGACATTTCGGTTGAAGATCTTGGCGGAGCAAGTATTCACTCGACAAAATCCGGCGTATCGCATTTTCGCGCCGACGACGAAGACGAAGGAATCATGCTCATCAGAAAACTGTTGGAATATATTCCGCAAAACAACCTTGAAGAACCCATAGCAACCGAATGTAACGACCCGATTGACCGAATGGACGACTCTTTAAATGAAATAATTCCGGACAATCCAAATCAGCCGTACAATGTCAAAGATATAATTTACACGCTTGTCGATAAGGAAGAATTTTTGGAAATACACCGCCACTATGCCAAAAATATCGTGGTCGGGTTTGCCAAATTCAACGGTTTCCCGACAGGCATTGTTGCCAACCAGCCGAATTTCCTTGCCGGCGTTTTAGATACAGAAGCATCAAAAAAAGCAGCACGCTTTGTGAGATTTTGCGATGCGTTTAATATTCCGATACTTACACTTGTTGATGTTCCGGGATTTTTGCCGGGAAGCAATCAGGAACACAACGGAATCATTATTCACGGAGCAAAACTCTTGTTTGCCTACGGCGAAGCAACCGTTCCGAAAGTAACCGTCACGCTGAGGAAGTCATACGGAGGAGCGCACGACGTGATGAGCTGCAAACAATTGCGCGGCGATGTCAATTACGCATGGCCTTCGGCAGAAATTGCCGTGATGGGAGCAAAAGGCGCGATTGAAATTCTTGAAGGCTCGAATATTAAAAAAATCGAAGACCCGAAAGAAAAAGAAGAATACGCATTGAAAAAAGAAGAAGAATACAGACAAGCCTTTGCCAATCCTTATCAGGCTGCAAAATTTGGTTATATCGACGATGTGATTGAACCGCGAAATACAAGATTCAGAATAATCAGGGCATTTCGGACACTATCGACAAAAAAACAAATAAATCCGCCGAAAAAACATTCAAACATACCTTTATAAAAATTTCACTTATGAATACACAAGCTTTTATGCCTCTGTTGGGCAAACTTGACATGGCAGGAGTTACCGTAGCATTCGTCGGCTATCTTGTTGTTTTTGTTGCTTTGGTGTTGTTATATCTTGTGTTTAATAACGTTCCGAAACTAATTGCCTATTACAACAAAAGGAAATTGCTAAAACAAGGAAAAGTAAAACATGCACAGAAAGCCACGGAAAGCGTTCAGGGAAATGTAGGAGCAGCAATAAGTATGGCATTGTATCTGTATTTTTCGGAAATGCACGACGAAGAATCGAACATTCTGACAATAAAGAAAGTAAATAAAACCTATTCGCCATGGAACTCAAAAATTTACGGCATGACAAACACCTCTTTCAAATAAGCAAAAAATAAAAGAGAAACTTATTAATAAACAGAAAAATTGAGCAAACAAATTTTAGACTAAATACAGATGAAAAAATATAAATTTCGGATTCGAGGGAATACCTATGAAGTTGAAATAAAGGAGATTGAAGGGAAACAAGCAGAGATTGAAGTAAACGGTACGGTTTACCATGTTGAAATAGAAAAAGACATAAAAAAAACGAAAACGCCACGACTGATTCGTTCTAAAGTGCCGATAGAAAAAATAAACAGTGCAATTCCAAAACTTCAAGGCATTTATCAAGTAAAAGCTCCACTTCCGGGCTTGATACTCAAAATCAATGTCAAAGAAGGCGACAAAGTAAAAAAAGGAGATGTGCTGCTGATTATGGAAGCCATGAAAATGGAAAACAATATCATGAGCGAAAAAGACGGCGTTGTTACAAGCGTCAAACGTGCCGAAGGAGAATCGGTTTTGCAAAATGATATTATTATTGAAATCCAATAAAAGAGATACAAAATATTGCGTCTCTACAAAAAGATACAAAATATAAACAGATGAAAAAATTATTGACCGTTATAGGAATAATTGCTGTATTAACACTACTTTGGTCGGTTTTTTCGGGAGCAAAAAATCCGGCAGAACAACAAACAGCAGGCAAAAAATTATCGGACAAAGATATAGAAAAACACCTTGTTGACGGAAAATGGATAAACCGAAGCGAAGAGTACAAAATATCAAGATATTCAGACCATGCCGTCCGACGCAACAAAATTATTGACTTTAAACGCGACAAAACATTTACCTTAGACTCTTTAAAACAACGATACGCAGGCGAATGGAAAGTTGAAAATGGCATTGTTGTGCTGAGTTTCAAAAAGAAAAAAGCAACACACCTGTTCAAAAATAACGATCCAAACTCACTCTCGCAAGAATACAGAACAGAAGATGAGTGGATTGACCTTGGAACACGCATCGGAGAAATACACGACAAAACCCTCAAACTCAATGATGGTTTTGAATACGTAAACTACAACTCGGCAGTTTCGGGAGTAATGAATTTTTGGGAATTTTCAGCATTTCCAAATGCAACAGGCAGCCATTTTTTAATGATTTTCGTTGGATTAATCTTTATTTATCTCGCCATTCGATACGATTACGAACCACTGCTCCTGATTCCTATCGGAGTGGGCATAATTATCGGAAATATCCCTATGTTTCAGGCAATAGATTTCAACCTGAAACTTGGTATCTACGAACCCGGAAGCGTGATGAATTACTTATATCAGGGCGTTGTACAAGGCTGGTATCCTCCCTTGATTTTTCTCGGAATTGGAGCAATGACAGACTTCTCGTCATTGATTTCAAACCCACGTTTGATGCTTTTGGGTGCAGCAGCACAGATTGGTATTTTTGTAACTTTTCTGGGCGCACTTGCGCTCAATTTTGCTCCGCCCGAAGCCGGTGCAATTGGAATTATTGGAGGTGCTGACGGACCAACGGCTATCTTTCTGTCGTCAAAATTAGCCAATGGTTTGAATGTAATGCCCAATGGCGAAGTGGTGAAAAATCTCATTGGTCCCATAGCCATTGCAGCCTATTCATACATGGCACTCGTGCCTGTAATTCAGCCTCCGATTATCAAACTTCTCACAAACAAAAAAGAACGTTTAATTAAAATGCGACCTCCACGTTCTGTTTCTAAATTCGAGAAAATCATGTTCCCAATAGTCGGTTTATTGCTCACGGCATTGATTTCGCCAACCTCTTTGCCACTTTTAGGAATGCTTTTCTTTGGCAACCTGTTGAAAGAAAGCGGCGTAACCAAAAGATTGGCACAAACGGCAAGCAACCCCTTGATTGATACAATTACCATACTTTTAGGTATTACGGTTGGAGCATCAACCCAAGCCGATGTATTCCTTACGGCAGATTCGATACTTATATTTATATTAGGAGCTATATCGTTTATGATTGCAACTGCCGGCGGAGTTATTTTTGCTAAAATAATGAATTGGCTTTCGCCAAAGGACAACCCAATCAACCCGATGATTGGAGCAGCCGGAGTTTCGGCAGTTCCCGACAGCGCAAGGGTTGTACAGTCATTAGGTGTGCAGGAAGACCCAACAAATCACTTGCTTATGCACGCGATGGCTCCGAATGTTTCCGGCGTAATTGGCTCTGCCGTTGCTGCCGGTATTTTGTTGAGTTTCTTAATGTAAAAACAAGCCCGACTTGTTTGCTCAAAATAAAGCAGCAAATGCGTCAAAAATAAAAAAGTGTCAGCCTAAAAAAAGTTGGCACTTTTTTTTAGGGAATCTCCCCAAACACTGCTTTCGAGCTGCAAGAGTTTCTTTTTGGTCGAAATTCCGCCTGCATAGCCAACAAAATCGCCGCGAATGCCAATGATTCTATGGCAAGGAACAAAGATAGCAATGGCGTTTGCGCCGTTTGCCGCAGCAACTGCCCGAACAGCTTTCGGATTGTTGATTTTTTGCGAAAGTCCAAGATAGGAATCTGTTTCCCCAAACGGAATTTTCCGCAACTCGTTCCATATTTGTTTTTGAAAATCTGTCCCGACCATCAAGAGCGGAACGGTAAACGTTTTTCTGCTTGCAGAAAAATATTCATCAAGTTGCTGCTTTACAGTGTCAAAAAGTGAAGATTCTTTTTCCCGAAAACCTGCATTTAATCCTTTTTGCAGACGCTTGTCAATGGCTGTTCTCGTTTTTCGGTATCGCCAATCGCACATGCAGAGTTTCCCGTCAAACTCACCAAGAATCAACTCGCCAAACGAGCTTTTAAAATACTGAATACCGATTGTCTTCATTGTTTCAATAAAAAAACGAGCGGTACGAATACCGCTCATTTTTTTTGTACTTTCCTCCGGATTTAAACCCGATGGAAAGCAGAAGTTTACATTTTTAGATCTTGCTTTTTGATTAAAAAAGTTCCATTTTATCCAATACTTGCATTACTTTTTTTACTGCTTCGGCAGATTTTTCCAAAAGTTTTCTTTCGTCATCGTTGAGGTCAATTTCTATTATCCGACTGATTCCCTCATGTCCGAGAATACAAGGAACGCCGAGATAAATATCTTTTAGTCCAAACTCTCCGTTTAAGTAAGCACAAACGGGGAATATTGTTTTTTGTCCTGTAACGACGGCTTCCACCATTTGCGCTGCGGCTGCTCCCGGAGCATACCATGCAGAAGTTCCCATGAGTTGTACGAGTTCGCCTCCGCCTTTTCTTGTGCGTTCTACAATCTTGTCTAAAACATCAGCCTCTAACAGGCTTGTGATAGGAATGCCCGAAACCGTAGAAAAACGAGGAAGCGGCACCATTGTATCGCCGTGTCCGCCAAGCAACAAGGCTTGAACACTTCGTGGCGAAACGTCTAAGGCATCTGCAATGTGTGATTTAAAGCGCGAAGCATCAAGTATTCCTGCCATTCCGAAAACTTTATTCGAGGGTTTTTTCGAGGCTAAAAATGCCGCATATGTCATTACATCAAGCGGATTTGCAACTACAATTATTATTGCTTCGGGAGAATATTCGACAACTTTTTCTGTAACGTCTTTTACAATTTTAGCATTCGTGGCAATCAAATCGTCGCGCGACATGCCCGGCTTTCTCGGAATGCCCGAAGTAATAACAACAACTTTTGAGTCGCGTGTTGCCAAATAATCGTTTGTTACGCCAACTACTTTTGTATCATATTCATTAACTGAAGCTGTTTGCCACATGTCTAAGGCTTTGCCTTCTGCTATTCCTTTTTTTATATCAAGAAGAACAACCTCATCTACAATGTTTTTGTGAGCAATAACATTCGCGCAAGTTGCACCAACATTTCCGGCTCCGATAACGGTTACTTTATTCATTTTTTTATTTTTTAAGTGAAAATTTTTATTTTTTTATCCTAACAAATTTACTGTTTTTTCAAACTATCGCAAATTTTTTTCGTGCTTCGATACAATAATTATCTCAAGTATATTAAAAACCCCTAAAAGTAAATATTTTATTAAATATTTCAATAAAATTTACGAAAAAAAGAAATGAATTTTTCCTTGCTTATTTTATAAAAGCATTAAATTTCGGTATGAATTATGTAAAAATTTATATTTTTGGGGAAAAGTATGAACGAAAAAGATTGTTTTGAGTTTTTTTTGTAGATAATTTATTTGATTATCAGGAATTTTCGTTTCAATAAAATAAACAGAAACAACTTTACTAAACAGGAAAACATATGGTTTTATCAGGAGAATTATTCTATTTTTCAATTTTTATTGTATTTATTTTAGGAGTTTTGGTATTCGACCTGCTTGTTGTAGGGCGCAAAAGTCATGTTGTCTCGTTTAAAGAAGCCTCGTTTTGGAGCGTTGTTTGGATTTCGTCTGCTTTGGGTTTTTATTTGGTTCTATTGTTTTTTGGCGAAAAGATTCATGGCATTGAAGATATTGAGAAATTGAAGGAAGTTGCCCAAGTTTATGCTCCTCATTTGCATTTTGAAAGCCTGAATTTTGAAGAAGCACTAAGCATATACCGAAAAAATATGTCAATCGAATACCTGACCGGTTATATCATTGAGTACAGTCTTTCGATTGATAATATTTTTGTGATAATCATGATTCTTTCGGCTTTTTCGGTCAGGGAGAAGCACTACAAGCCTGTGCTTTTCTGGGGAATTCTTGGAGCTATCGTCTTGCGTTGTATTTTTATTTTTGCAGGCGCAGCACTGATTCGTAAATTTGACTGGATTTTATTAATCTTTGGGGCATTTCTGATATATTCGGGAATAAAAATGTATCTGAGCAGAAACAAAGAAGAAAAAATAGAGCCACAGAAACACAAATTGGTAATTTTCCTCTCGAAACATATTTCCGTGTTCCCGCGATATGTCGGAGGGCGTTTTTTCATCAAAAAAGACGGCGATCTGTACATTACGCCGCTGTTTATTGTTTTGATTCTGATTGAATTTACTGACCTTATTTTTGCCTTAGACTCAATTCCTGCGATATTTGCCGTTACGCGCGATCCGTATATTGTGTTTTTCTCTAATATTTTCGCAATTATTGGTTTACGCTCACTTTTCTTTATGTTAATGAAGATTATTCACATTTTCCACTACCTGAAAGTTGGCGTTGCATTTTTGTTGGCATTTGTTGGCTTTAAACTTCTTGCCCACCATTGGCTCGAAGAAATCGGCTTTGAGTCGGCGTATTCGCTCTACATTATTCTTTTTATCCTTTCGGCAAGTATTATCGCATCTTTGCTGTTTCCGAAACCCAAACCGAAACGAAATCCATTGCCCGAAAAAAATTCGGAAGAGTTTGAAATGAATAAATAATCCGGCAAGGGAGCATGCTCCCTTGTTAAGCGTTTTTTTATTTTTTTAAAATTCAATCATAGAAAAAGGAAATTTGCTGTTTTATTTTGGGTTTGAATAATTTGGGCTTACCTTTATAGCGAAATATTAATTAAAAATATAAAAACATGGAACCATTTTATACAAGCTTTGGATTTAAGTTAATCGTGGCAATATACATGATTTTAGGAATTGGAACTGCATATTTTTGCTATAAAGAAAGTAAAAAGAAAAATTTATCAGCTTTTGAGTGAGGAATTTGGGTATACATTTTACCAATATTTCCATTTCTGATTCTAAAAAATAAAAATTAAAAGAGGAGGAGTAATTCCCCTTTTTTTTATACAGAAGTGATTTAAACTTTTAAATGTCTTATTTTGCTAAACACACTCTGAACAGATTATTTTTAAAAATCAAAAAAAATGAAAAAATTAGAAACAACACTACTGTTATTAGTTCTGGCAATAACTTTATTTGCAGATGAGTACGAAAATTACACGTATAAATTAACACAGTCTAATTCCTCGTTTGAAATTTGGACAACTACTCCGGCAAACAAAATACGGAAATCTGATGCCGTTCCTTCAGAAATTGGAAGTGAAATAAAAGTTTATTGTGCTAAAAACGAATTTGAACCATTTCAAGTGATTATAAAACCGACATCTAATGCGAATATAAGCATTTCAATGGGAGATTTTGGCAATGGGATTACTACTGAAATAAACCGAGTTGATTACATTTCTCTTGCACAAGCCTCCGATGGTTTAGGGACAACAGGAGATTTCCCCGATCCTTTATTCCCTGTGGCAAATCCGACATCTGCAAGCCTGAATGCAAATGAAAACAGAGCGTTTTGGATAACCGTGTATGTGCCTAACTCTGTGAAAGGAGCAGCCAATTACACCGCAAATTTAACCATTGGAGATATTACTATTCCGGTAGAACTGCACGTTTTTAATTTTACTATCTCTGAAACCCCTCACGTAAAATCTCAAATGAATTTCTCGCACGAAAAACTATTGAAAAAATATGGAGTATCAGGAACAGGTGACAAATATTGGAAGTATGTGAATAATATGAAGCAATATTTTATAGATCACAGACTTACACCAAAATCAGTACTTTGGTCGGGAGGAATAACCGGTTCCGGAGCAAAACCATATATCGATTACGATTGCAACGGTACATTGACGGATAATGACGGCATTTGGGGATTTGAAAAACCCGCTGAAAGATTTTTGGACGGCACGGGATTAATGAGCGGAAAATTCTCTTCATCTTTTAATAATGGAGCAGGCTTTCCTTCATTTATGGCAGCTACTTTTAAGACGAATAACCCTGAAGAAGAGCAAAGACCGAGTAGTTTTTGTGGTACATCTCGTGGAGGAACTTGGTGGAATGCAAATTCTATCTACAATAAAAAATGGTTTCAGTATATTAGCGGATTACAAAACTATCTAACTTCAAAAGGGTATATTGACAAAGCCTACTACTATTTTGCAAATGAGCCGGGAGATCAAGATGATTATGATGCCATTGCGTGGTATTCTCAAAAATTAAAACAAGCAGCTCCAAACTTGAAATTGATGGTTTCAGAAGAGCCGAAACCCGAAATTTATGCTCATTCCACCTACAATGCGAAAATAGATATTTGGATGCCGGTATTAAATTTGTATGATCCTGAAGTTTCGTGGCAAAGAGATGCTCAGAACGAAGATACGTGGATTTATTTTCTTCATGGAACAAAACCACCTTATTTCAATCCGATAACGCTTGATCATCAAGGTGTTGAAGCTAAATTTGCAGGTTGGTTTTTATGGAAATACCGAATAAGAGGATTGGGATACTATTCTACAAATAACTGGGGGAAAAACCCTTGGACAAATCCGAGCGGATACGGACAAAATGGAAATAAGTTTTTACTCTATCCGCCGTCTAAAGACAACTCAAATATAACTTATGGGTCTAATGGACATCGCTTTGTTCCAAGTATTCGCTTTGAACTTATCAGAGATGGTCTTGAAGATTACGAATATCTTTACACGCTGGCAGGAAATCAACAACCGCAAGTAAATATTCCTAACGCAGCCGACACACAAGCCGATAAAATAATCAGCGGTTTAACCTCATACACACGCGATCCTGAATTTATGTATAACTTACGCCGATTGATAGGATTGAAAAACGGTGGAGAAATAGCCACTATTCCGGATATTACACCAAATGCAGGACATTGGCGTTCAGAAGGAAATCCGAGTAATTATTATATCAATTTTCAAGATCCTACCGGACAGCCTAATACTACTTCAACACAAACTATTAAAGGAAAAACTTATAAGTTTTTCAATTTTGACAACAAAGATTATCTGCAAATAGGTTGTAATAATTATGACGAAGAGTTGGGCTATGGCTGGTATGCTCCTACCGATGTACATTGGCAAATGAAATACGACCAGTGGTTCGACAATGGAAATGAATTGCAAAAAAGTCAAATTTATTCCGATTGGGGACGTAAAGCAAGCTTTGAATTTGATTTGCCTAACGGAGATTATAATGTTACGGTAGGAATTGGGCATCGTAAAACCTATAAAAAACAGAATATTAAAGTAGAAGGAGTTGTATTTTATAATAATGCTTCAACATCTAATAGTTGTTTAACAAAAACCTTTCCTGTTTCAATAAGGGATAAAAAATTAACATTGGAAATGGGAGATGGAAAGGAGTACACAATGTTGAATTATATTGATATTGAAACTCGAATAAGTACAGGTAATAACACTCTTGAAGAAAGTAAAGATAAAGTGATTATATCTCCAAATCCTACTGCCGGCGTACTCTTTATAGAGACTCAAAAAGAGCAAACAGCAGAAATTTTTAGTTTGCAAGGAAAAGTGCTTCAAGTGGTAGCCTTGAAAGCAGGAAAAAACAGGGTAGATGTGTCTTCCTTATCCTCAGGCGTGTATATTATCAAAGTAGATAATCAAAGTGTCAAATTAATGAAAAAGTGATACGTTTTTTGTTTATAGTATTGTAATGTTGCGTCAATTGTAAATAGTCATTTTGTATCAATACTTCTTAATATAAGGTATGGGAGAGTTTTCAAACCACATTTCTAATGCTGAAATTTTAAAGATTTTACAAATAAGAATGAGAACAATAAACAGAGTAAAAAAACGTTTTGTGGAGGACGGTTTTGAATTTTGCCTTCGACGCAAATCCTCCAAAAGAAGAGTATAAATCAATGCGTGCAGATTTGGTGCTTTAAAGAGTTTTCTGTTTGTCTGCACACTTCGGTGTCGGCTGACCGAAATATTACATTAAATTTACAAATTGTCAGAAGTTACAAGCCGATAATAGATGACACAAAAAATAAAGAATTATGAAAATAGTATTAAAAATTTTTGGAGTACTTGTAATGAGCATGCTGTTGATAACATCTTGCGAAAATGATGACCCAAAACCTAATCCCGATAATAATAAGGGTGTGGAACTTGACAAAACTGAATTAAACCTTGTAGAGGGTGAAATAGCAGTCGTAATTATACAAAACAGCGGGACTTTTACTGTGTCGGTAAATAACAACAAAGCAAAGGCTGTGCTTGATGGCAATAAAATTGAGATTCGTGCTATTGAATCAGGAACGGCAAAAGTAACTGTTACTAACAGCGAAAATAATAAAAAATCGTTTATCAATGTCATGATAGTCGCAGCAAATGTTATTGAACACACAGATGACATTACCTCCGACGAAACGTGGAGTAACAAAAGTATCCATTTAGTAACCAACTTTATTGCAATTAAAAATGCAACATTGACTATTGAGGCGGGAACAGTCGTAAAGTTCAAAAAAGAGGCAGGTTTAAGTTTTGGAGAATATGAAACGCAAATGTCTAAACTTATCGCCAAAGGTACGGCTGATAAGCGGATTGTTTTCACCTCTGAAAAAGCAACGCCTACAAAAGGAGATTGGAACGGCATTCTGTTTGGTGAATATGCAAATGCTGAAAGCATAATGGAATATTGTGATATTTCTTTTGCAGGTGGTTATAATGAATCATCTGTTGATTATGGAGGTGGAAATATCATTTTGAAAGATGCAAGCGTCTTGTTTAATTATAATAAAGTGCATAGCTCATCAAGTAATGGTATCTATTGTTTTGACGAAGGGCGTTTTGGCTCTTTTGAAGGCAATGAAGTAGGCTATAATTGCGAAGGTAACGCTATTTATATTTATGCTAAAAACGTACATACTTTGGGCGTGGAAAAAGGAGAAAGAAGTAAAATAGAGAACAGTTCTCTACACGGTATTTATGTAAATACGTACAATGGAATGCACGAAAAAGGCACGTTTACTTGGCAAAATTTGGGTTCAAGATACACGCTTGATAGAGGTGGTGCTTCCGGTTTAAGTGTGGGTTCTGCACAAAAAACAACTTTGGTGTTAGAAGCGGGTGTTACGCTTGCTTTTCTGGACGATTCAGAATTGAATATTGGCGATAAAGAAAATAAAACAGGCTGTTTAATCGCCAAAGGAACAAAAGGAAATGAGATTAAATTTATTGCTGAAAATATAGGCAACTCAGGTTCAAACTGGGACCATATCTATTTTGGTGAATACAACTCGGAAGAATCTGTTATGGAGTATTGTATTGTAGAAAATGCAGGAGGATATGATGATGATAGAGCTGCTGCTGTAAGATTGTATGGAAGCACGGCAATTAGTTTTAATAATAATATTATCAAAAATTCAAAATATTACGGAATGTGTCTTCAAAACGATGCTCGTTTTAAGTCGTTTACAGGCAATACAATTACTAATTCGGCAGAGTCGTCTATTCGTATGCCAATGCAATGGGCTCATACTATCGGGACAGGCAATCAAATAGATAACGATGGATTTGGTATTGCATTAATAGGTAAATTTAGTCATAAAAATAAAGAGGTACATTGGCTAAAACAAACTTGTCCTTATACATTAGTGTATGGTAATAGTGGAATGACTTTCCTTTCTGGTTCGAAAGAGGGTTGTACGTTAATTATTGATGCAGGAAACAGAATACAGTTTGCTGATGAGGTTTTATGGGAGATAGGTGATGAAAACAAAACGTTTACTTTGATAGCAAAAGGAACAAAGGAAGAGCCGATTGTTTTTGCACCGGCAACCGAAACAGGAACTTGGGGTGGTATTCAGTTTACCAAAGGAACAGGACAAAATACGATCTTGGAAAACTGTGAGTTTATACGTGGTGGTGCTGATTATGGCGAAGATTGGGGTACGCTTGTTATGGACGTATCGTTAGATAATACGCCTACTATCCGTAATTCAGTTATTAAGAAAAGTCGTTCAGCAGGCATTTATATCTATAATTATGATGAAAATGGTAAACCTGTAATAGAGAATGTAACTTATCAGGATTGCTTAGGAGCAGATGTTAAGTATGTACTTAATGATGGTTGGATGTTATAACTATAAATTGGGTTATAAAAAACACATTAAATTTTCGATAAAACTTTTACAATAGCTCTTGCTATCTGTATGGAGTTTGTTAAACAATGCGGGCAGATTTGGCACTTGAAAAAGTTGTCCATTTTGCCCGCACTTTTGTTTTATAGCTACTTTGCGAAGTGTACAAAAATAACAGTTCCTTCCAACAACACATAAACCTTTTATTTTAAATAAGTTCTGTGCGGTTTGTGTCGAGTTTTACGAGTATGAACAAGAGTATTGTAAATCCCCAGAGCGAAGATCCGCCGTAGCTGAAAAAGGGCAAGGGAATCCCAATCACAGGAGCTAAACCGATTGTCATTCCGATATTTATTGCAAAATGGAAAAACAAAATCGACGCAACACAATAGGCGTAAATGCTTGTAAAGGTCGATTTTTGCCGCTCGGCAATGTACAATATGCGCAGCAAAAGAAAGATAAACAGTGCTATTACGGTTGTTGTCCCGACAAAACCCCATTCTTCGCCGACGGTACAAAAAATGAAATCGGTACTTTGTTCCGGAACAAAGTCAAATTTTGTTTGCGTGCCTTGCAAAAAGCCTTTTCCTGTGGCTCCGCCGGAGCCGATTGCAATTTTTGATTGATGCACATTGTATCCCGCTCCTCGAATATCTTGCTCAAAGCCTAAAAGAACATTTATGCGGGTTTGTTGATGTTTTTCCAATACATTGTTGAAAATATAATCGACCGAGTAAACAAAACTGATTGAACCAATCAAGAGGACAAGTATATATACGATGTAATACATTCTTTTCAAATATGCCCACAAACTTGCAACTATCAGCGTTACAAGCAAGGAAAGCAGATAAAAAAGAATAATGGAAGATTGCGGAAGAAACAATTCGCGGATTGCCAAAAAAACGAACAAAAAAAACAGAAAAACGCCGGAACTAATGGCAATGGTCTTGAAATTTTTATTGATATATATATAAATAAAATAGGCAAAAACCGACAAGGCAATGGTCATATACGTAATATGAACAAAAAACGACAATACGAATAAAAAACCCAACGCCACGCCGATTATTAAAACAACCGGAGTGAGTCCAAACCTGTACAGCACGAAAATAAAACTCATATAAACCAAGGCTGATCCTGTATCGTTTTGCAGAATGATTAAAATTGCGGGAAAAAAAGCAAGCAAAGCAAAAAGGAATAGATTACGCAGGTTGTGTACCTTAAATTTGTACATGCTCAACATGCGTGCAATGGCAAGGCTTGTTGAAAATTTGGCAAATTCTGCGGGCTGGATTGCAAAATTCCCAATCTCAAACCATGATTTTGCGCCATTGACCTCTTTCCCGAATATCAGCACTGCCAGCAGTAAAAGTATCATGAACAGGTAGATAATATACGCAAAAACGGAATAAAATTGGCTCTCAAAAATAAACACCACAACAATTAAAACAAAGGATGCAAATATCCAGATGAGTTGCTTTCCGTATCGTTGCGAAATGTCGAAAATACTTCCGTGATCTTCGTTGTAAACAGCGGCATAAATATTTATCCACCCTAAAAAAACCAAAATAAGGTAAATCAGAACAGTTATCCAGTCGATGCGTTGCAGTATGTTTGTTTTTCTTCTCAAGACTATTCGTTTTGTGGTTGATTGATTAAGTCTGCGTTTAAAATTCTTTTTTCCCAGTATGAACTCGGATATTCTTTGGCGGTTTCTCCTTTCAGGTATTTTTCGATCATCAGGGCGGCAATCGGGGCTGCCCATGTAGAGCCAAATCCTGCATTTTCGACGTAAACAGATATTGCAATTTTTGGCTTATTTTTCGGTGCGAATGCTACAAAAATGGAGTGGTCTTTTCCGTGAGGGTTTTGCGCTGTTCCTGTTTTTCCGCACACTACAATGTTTTTTACCTGCGCCGTTGTGGCAGTTCCTCCAAGAACAACCATTTCCATGCCTTTGATAACGTCGTTGAAATACGATGTGTCGATGCGTGTATATCTTGGTGTAATGAAACGCTCGTCGATGCGTGCCTTGCCTTCTATTTTTTTAACCAAATGCGGGATATAATAAAATCCTTTGTTTGCAATTGCGCAAGCCATGTTTGCCATTTGTATGGGTGTTACCCCGATTTCGCCTTGTCCGATCGACATGGAGACAAGCATCAGAGAAGTCCAGCGGTTTTTTCCTTGATATTTTTTATCGAAATATTCGGCTGTGGGGATAAATCCGGGAAGCTCGTTTGTCAGATCCGTATTTAGTTTTGTTCCTAAACCAAAGGACGTAACATGTTCGCGCCAATTTTTGTATCCTTCTCTGACGTTTTCGTATTTTTTGTTATCGAGTATCCGACGAAACTCTTGGCAGTAGTAGGCATTACAAGAAAATTGTATTGACTCTATAAGTTTAAATCCGCGATTGTGATGACACCCCAGAGAAAAACTCCCGACATGATAGCCTCCTGCGCATGTAAAACTGGTTTGAGGCGTGATTATTTCTTCCTGCAATCCGATTAGGGCGTTTACGAGTTTGAATGTCGAGCCGGGCGGATAAGATGCCATTGCCGCACGATTGAACAGCGGGTTTAACGTGTCGCGCAATAGGCTCTTGTAATTGCTCGTCCGAAGTTGTCCGACAAGCAAATTCGGGTCGTAATTGGGGCTTGTTACCAGCGATAGTATTTCGCCCGTTGCGGGTTCTATGGCGACGATACTGCCCTTTTTGTTTTGCATTAGTTGCTCGCCGTACATTTGCAAATCAATGTCGATTGTCGATACTAAATTCTTGCCTGCTTTTGCTGAAACATCGTATCTGCCGTCTTGATAGCTTCCCTGAATACGGTTGTGGACATCAACAAGATATACTTGAACGCCTTTTTCGCCTCGCAGGTATTTTTCATAGGTTTTCTCCATTCCGTTTCGTCCGATGTAATCGCCCATTTTGTAATATTTGTCTTTTTTGATGATTTTCTCGTCAACCTCGCCAACATAGCCGAGTATATGGGCTGCTGTTTTAAACGGATATTTCCTGATTGGGCGACTGTGGACAGAAAATCCCGGAAATTTATACAATACTTCTTGCAGAACGGCATAGCGTTGTGCCGAAAGTTGTTTCAAAACGACCGAAGGTTTGTAATACGAATATTTTTTTGCTTTATTGATTTCGGCGAGCAGCGGTTTTTTTTCGATGCCCAAAATTTGGGCTAATTTCAGGGTATCAAATTCTTTGAGTTGGCGTGGTATCAGCATCAAGTCATAAGCTGCCTCGTTGAAAACAAGGAGTTTTTTTTGGCTGCGGTCGTAAATCAAGCCGCGTCCCGGATATTGCGTTACCGAGCGCGTAGAATTATTTTCTGCCGAAACCCTGAAAGTCGTATCAACAACCTGAATGAAAAATAGTTTCGCAACATAAATAATGCCAATCAAAAGGAATATTCCTCCTAAAACATATCTTCTTTCTTTATAGCTTACGTTCACAAATAAATAGTTATTTTCGGTCTAATCTTTAAAAATAAAATACTGGCTTATGATAATTACAAAACTTGAAAAAAGGGTGCTTAATGCAATTTTTCCGAAGGTTAACATCAAGTTCTGAAAAGAAAATGCTTCGAGAAAAAAGAATACAATATGGTGCATAAGAACCAATATCAGCGTGTATCTGAAAAACCAACTGAATCCGTAAAAAGACAAAGCCGGTAAGCTGCCGGGTGCATATCCGTCGCGGGGCGAATTCAAATCCAGAAAGAAAGGACGAATAAAGGCTATAAATACGCAGGAAGCTGCATGAATCCCGAATGTGTCGGAAAAAATATCTAATATTCCGCCTAAAGCGAAAGATATAAGAAGTAAAATCCAACCGGGCGTTTCAAATGGCAAGAGTAGTATAAAAATCAAATAGAAAAAAGGACTGATATGCAGTGCTGTTATTTGAATATTATTTAAAACAAAAGCCTGAAGAAGAATCAATAATAAAAAACGAACTATATTTTTGGTTAATATCCTAAGCATTCATTTATTTCGTGTTAATGTTTGTACGACACTTTGTTAAAGTTATGAGTTATGAGTTTTAAATTATATTACAAATTGACACTGTCCCTAAAAGTGTGTAAGTTCTACAAACAGGGTTCAATTTTCAATTCTCAATTCTCAATTTTCAACTTTTTAACAAAGAAAACAAATAAATTGGAATAATCACGAATAGATATAAACTTATTTCAGGACGAAACAAATATTCTCTTTTGCAGAAGAAAGTTCGAGTGATTGATTTTGGATAAGATTTCTTATAGAATCAATCTCGCTGCCCATTTTTTCAAGACTATTTCCTTTTTCTGCGATGTCTTTCGTACCAAACTACAAAACCGGAAATAAGCACAAACAAAGTCAGCAAGCCAAGCAAAGGCACAATCAAGATGTAAAACATGCCAAGTATCGACTGAAAAATACGTCCTGTATGAACCTCTAACATTACGTTCCATAAAGACATTGCTTGTTTGCGAATTTGCTCCGGCATTGTTAGGGATAAAGGTGTTCCGTTGATGTCAGACAAGCCTTGTCGGTAATCGAAAAAGCATTCTTTGCCTTGATAATTTTTGATATATCCGCTGACCAAAAAACGCCCGACAGGCGAACGCTTTTTTGGGGGTGCAAGATATTTTTTTCGGGTAATATAATCAAGAATAGCACCGGTTTGCGTGTTCCAAAGAAAAAGCCCCTGAAACGAACCTACCAAATATTCGTAGGTGCTTTTTTGCTGAAATACCGTAATGCCCATAATACTCACAGGCACTTTCTGTGGAAATGCTTGCAAAGGCTCTGTGAAAATATTTTTCGAGTGATACATTCCTTGATTCGTTCCTACAATGTAGGTTTGCGTGGAATCGTTGTAGTCGATTACGCGCAATTTGTCGAACCACACATTTTCGTTGTCCAAAGTGGTAAGCGGTATTTTATCGACCCTTGCCGAAGCAATGGCTATCAGGAAAGGCGGTCTTAGGAACATTCCTGTTAAGCTTGTGATAATGAGAAAAACCAAACTTATCCAACCGATTTTGTTGTGCCATTTCAAATTCCAACGCATGTTTTTTTTAAGCCCCTCGTAGCCTTTGTGTTGTCTTTTTTTTCGCCTGATAAGACGAGGGGTGATAAATAAAATCAAGCCTGTAAGTGTCAAGAAAATAAAAATTAAAGCAATTGCATCGACAATTAATTTGCCTGCTGTTCCGAATATTTCTCCGCTATGGATTACCCAAAGCGTTTTGAACAAACTGACTTTATTGTCCATTCCTTTGGCTTTGGCAAGCTGATGTTTGGTGAAGTTTTGCCCGTCGGTCGATGAAAACAAAAAGGAACGGTTTAGAATCAATAAAGTATCGCCTTTTTCGGTAATATCTACAATTGCCGGATTGTTGTGTAAGGGCAAAGGTATATGTTTCCATGCTTGTTTGGCATTTTCGTAGCGATACAAGCCAAATAAAGTGCCTGCAAAAAGTTGTCCTTTACGGGTTTTGTAGATTTGAGACGTTTTTTTTGCATCTATTCCTTTCGGAAGCCCTTTGCTAAAGTCGGAAAATGCAGAAAATGCACTATCACTTAGCCAAATTCCTGCATTTCCGTATATCAAAAGGCTGTCGCCGGTCAAAGGCTCTATTCCTTTGACTGATGCCAGATTCCAATTGTCAAAGCTGTAATTTTGAGGCAAGTATTCTCTCGAAACATCGCAAGCGGAAAAAAATGTTCTATGGTTAAGCACAATCCCCGAAAATGCGAACAAGAGCATAAACAGCGTGATGATAATGCCTATCCATTTGTGATATTTCTTAAAAAATTGAATCATCAACAGATTATTTTAAGGAATAGAAAAAGTTTAAATGAGTTCAATATGTTTGTCTAAAAAACTATATCATTGATTATCATTGTTTTTTCGTTGATTAAAGCGTTCGATAACATAACAGCCCCGATTTTCTGGCCGATTGATTTTCTAAACAAAACCTTCAGACCTATAATTGCCATGATTACTCCAAACAAGTTGCGAAGCAATTGTGATATAATCAACGACGACTCCATAATCAATAGCTTTTAGAATTTAACATTCAACAATCTTGTTTTCACACAAAGAGTATTGAACACGTCTGACTATCTCGAACAATTGGCAGTCCATATTTCCCCGTCTTTGGTCATAAACAGATGTAGTTTATGTGCATCAATTGTTATGATGCTTCCGCTGCCCCAATTTATATCAAACTTATTTTCCCCTTTTTCAATTTTTATTCCTTTGAGTGAAGGAATATCATTCGAGAAATTGAAACTATACTTATCCCCAACTTTATTAACCGTTACCTTGCCGTCTTTTTCTGAAATAATTTTTAAACCTTTTGTATAACTAATTCGTCCTTTGTATGTTCCCGTGAATAGAACATTGTCTTTAGGGTCATCGTCTTTACAAGAACTGACAGACAGGAGCGTTAGGCTCAGAATGGTAATTGCGAAGAATACGAATGCTTTTTTCATCTGTTTAATGTTTTAAATTAATGTACTGAAGTTTAGTAAGTTTTGAATGCTGTATTTTTTGTCAATTTTCAGCGGGATTTATGAAAAATTATCTCGCAAAATAACAGCAAAAAGCGCAAGGTACAAAAAAAAATTGATTTTAAATTTCTTTTGAACGTGATTATGCACATTGATTAAAACAATTTCCGGATTTTATACCCAAAAACAAAAAAATGTTCTTAAACAGAAGAATGAAAACAAGTATTACTTATTGTCTTCTGATTTATAGATAATTAAAAACAAAATAAGAAGAAATAAAAAAAAATATAATAATTATCATCTTGGTAAGAGATAAATTTTAATTAAATTTGCTGGAAATAATTCATAACAACAAAAAAATAAAGAAATGGCTGTAGCGACATTAAAATTAGGAGCTAAAATGGGAACAAGCTTCAAAACAGAAATTCAGTGTTCCAACAATTTCATCATCGACCAACCCAAAGGAATGGGCGGAGAGGGCTTAGGACCAAACCCTATGGAAGTATTTTTGTCTTCACTTTCTGCGTGTATTTGTGCTGTTGGCAAAATTATAGCAACCCAAAAACGAATTAAATTGCAAGGCATAAATGTTGAAATGGAAGGAGATATTGACAAAGATTTCCTAATGGGAAAAACAACCGAAGGAGAAATTAGAGCTGTGATTGATATTGTTGCAGATATAACAAAAGAAGAAAAACAAAGTCTCGTGGACGAAATAACCCGCAGATGCCCTATCGCTGATAATATAAGAAACACAAGTGTTGTCAAAGGCGTGCTAAAATAATTAAAAAGCACCCCCCAAAAAAAAGGCGTTCTGAAAAAAACATCATTTCGTTTTGTGCCGAAAACGAAAACTTGTTTCAGAGTGCCTTTTAGTTTATGTACCATTATCGCTGTATTTGTTCCCGAAAGCAATAAAGTAATGAGCTGATTTTTTTAATTCCTAACTCCTCCCAATTAGGTAGTTTTATTGTTGATTTAATATTTTTTCTTTAAAATTTTTCGGATAAAAACAATGTAAATCAATTGTTTCATCTTTGTTGGCAGCCTTAAAATGTTCAACTTTCATCAATTGTCTCAAGTCTTTGTTTGATATTTTTGCTTCTAAAATATGGCTATTAAGTATGGCAGCATCAAGCCTTAATTTTTCTATTGTTGTATTATCGTTTTTTATGTTCAAATGTAAATATTGTCCAAAAGTTTTTAGTACTTTATAAACATATAATATTTCAACTTCATAAAGATATAGATTGAAAATTTTTTTTAAAAATATTCGTCCTTTGTAAGGAACAATATAATTTCCCCAATCTATATTTATTTGGGGGATGCCGTATTTTTGTGTTAAATAATTCAGAACATCAGCTGATTGTAATTTGTCGGAAAAAAAACTTTTTGCTTCAAGCCTTAAGTTCCATCGGCTTCTGTCAAGTGATAAATCAATATACCTAAAATACGCATAAATAAATTTCAAATCTTCGTAATCTATCTTTATCTTTTTCATACCAACCTATTTCTTCAAAATATTAGCACACATCTCGTAATCTTCCTTTTCGGTATAATAATTCAGAAGCATATTTCTAAACTCATCATCATCGTAGCACGGATGCTCATCGTCGAAAGGAAGGAGATTATCTATCGTAAGTTGAAAAAGTTCTTTTTTGTCGTATTGATTTTCATCAACATCTTCGTAATATTTGGAAAGATAGTTGAGCATTGAAAGTTGAAGGGCAACAAGATCTTTGTTCTCGTCCATCAACGTTCGATTTTTGTCGAGCCATTTTTTCAAACGGCTTGTTCGTGTTTCCGAAACGGGTTCGTTCAAAACGGTGCGTACATTGCCATCGTTTGATTCAATCTCTCGGATATTGTTATAAACTTTCAATCTCAGATTGTTGATTACTTTTCTTAGCTGGATATGTATAGACTCTTCCATAATTAATGTTTATTTAATTCTATACAAAGTGCATACCACAACCTGCTTTTTGTCTTTTTTTTTCTGATAAAATAAATCTTCTTTCACAATCTTTTTCAACGATGGAATTAGCACTCAGAAGTCGGAAGAGCAAAAAGTTAAGACAAAAATTTTGCGTTCTTTGCGAAAAAACTTGCGTTGCGGTTAAATAAAAGCGAAAAGCCCAAGCCCAAAAATATAAGCACAATGGAGACTAAATCTTTTTTATCTTCAAAATATCGCCCGGTTTGAGATGTTGAACCTCAAAATCGCTCAGATTATTTATTCGTTTAATATCGGTGTTTGAAATTCCCGGATATTTTCTTGCGATAGTCCAAAGGTTGTCGCCTCTTCTCACTTTGTAGTAGAGGTATTTTCCACTTTGCTGATTGTTTGCAGACAGGCTTTGCGTAACGTAAGTTGTCATTGGTTTTGACGTTTTGCCAATCATGGCTTGCTTCTCGTCAAACGACATTGCATTGATTTTTTGATATTTGCCCGCGCTGCCTTTGGGAACAAAAACGGCAAGACGTTTTCCGGCATAAATTCTATTCCTGTAAATATTGTTCCAATACCTGAGATCCGATTTTCTCACATTAAACCAGCTTGCAATAAAGCCGAGATTATCGCCTGATTTTACTTCATACAACACTTTTACAAGTCCTTTTTTCGACGGCGCATTGTATCTGTATCGTTTTGTTCGTCGCGCTGCAATTTCTCGTGTTCGTGTTTTGCTGAAATAAAAGGAATCCTTGTAGGCAAAAATAGAATCGCGCAAATCAATAAAATGCAATGTTTCTTTTTCAGGCAATTTTAGCGTATAAGATTTTCCGCTTGCCGGAATAATGTCTCTGGTATATTGAGGATTCATTTCTCGTATCATGTCGATGGGCAATTTCAGCACGTTTGCAACCTGTTCGAGATGCAGTTTTTCGTTAATAATAAGCGTATCTACCGAAGTTGGCATCTCTATTTTTTTTGCAAACAAACCGTGAGTTTTGTGGTAATTCATGATATAACTTGCACCGATAAATGCCGGCACATAACCTCTTGTTTCTCTCGGGAGATAATAATAAATTTCCCAATAATCTTTTTTCCCTCCGGATCTTCTGATTGCTTTTTTTACGTTTCCGGGTCCGCAATTGTATGCTGCAATAACCAATGTCCAGTCGTTGAATTGTTTGTAAAGGTCGTTCAGGAAATTTACGGCAGCATAAGTTGAGCGAATCGGATCTTTCCGTTCATCGACAAACGAGTTGGTTTCCAATCCGTAGAGCTTTCCTGTGCCATACATAAACTGCCAAAGCCCTGTTGCGCCGGCTCTTGAGCGCGCGCGCGGGTTGAGTGCCGATTCGATGATGGGCAAATATTTCAGCTCGTTCGGAAGATCGTATTCGTCAAGTGCTTGCTCGAAAATAGGAAAATAATATTCCGACAAACCCAACATGACCTCAACCTGTTCTTTCCTTTTTTCCGAATAAACTTCGATGTAATTCCGAACAACTTGATTGTAAGGCAAATGAATGAGCGACGGAATTTTGTTTAGTCTATCAATAAAAACAGAATCAGGAATCAAGGAAAATGCCTGTTTTTTCACGAGAAACGAATCTTTTTTTTCTTTGGCAAGATATTCTTTCACTTCCCAAACATTTACCATGTTATCCATCGTGCGTTCTATCTCGTCGCTGTTTACTTCCAGATTGTTGTTCAGCGTGTCGTGTTCTATTTTGAAAAACTGAATATTTGTATTTACCTGAATTTCTTGCGACGTTTCAGGATCGCGCAAGCTGATTGCTAAGGCTGAATCTATCAAAATTTCATTCGGAAAAAAAATCGAAAGAATATTCAATGCTTCTTTTACATCTTCCGGATTATTAATCGTGTCGTTTTTAACAATTTCTCTTTTCTTTTTGTCTTTTTTATTTCCTTTCGGCAAAAAATTTGCTGCCATTCCCGTAAAAAAAGAAACGTGCAACAGCAATAATAAAATAATTGTTTTTTTCATAAGTGTATTTTTTTGCTGTTAATTTTTGGTTTTTTGTTTGTTTTGACTGCAAAGTGCGAAAAATGCCGTCTTCCTAATCTGTTTTTAATTTGAAAACCAAAATCACTACAATATAAAATCAAAAAGCATACCGTAAATTCTTTTTTTTCTCAATTTACAATTTTTCATCATTCGATGAATGAAAAAAATGAAACATTTGGCAAGGAAGACAAAAAAACTAAAATCTGACAGAATACGAAATCCCGATGCAATTTTGTCTGTAAAATTGCTTATCAAGCTGTATTGCAGCGGGTCTGATTTCTCCTGCGAGATTCGGAGAAATGTCAAAATTCATAAAATGGGCATCAACACTTGCGTCAATGATATTCAGAAAATAGAAAGCAACCAATAGTATTGCATTCAAATCTCGGTATCTTCTGAAGTTATCTTTGTATTTTTCAAAGAGTTTCTTTTTGTCCTGCGCAGAATATCCGGCGTATCTTTTGTCTTCATAGAAGTGCGACGGACCCGGAGATTCGGCATTTGCGTAGGCTTCTTTGTAATATTTATATTTTTTGTTAAAATCGCCAATCATGTAAACGAAACTTCCGATGCCGGCATACAACAAGGGTATTTTCCAGTATTTTTTATTGTAGATTTGTCCCGCACCGGGAACAATTGCCGAAAGCAAAGCTGCTTTGGCAGGATTCTGTTTCTTTGGAGCAAGCAACAGCAGGCTGTCTGATTGACTTGCTTGAGCTTTTGCCTCTTTGTTGAAAATTGAACTTAAAAAAACGAATAATAGGCAAAAAAATATAGTTGTTGGAATATGAATTTTTAACATTTGCGTTTTTTTGGCGATATTTTTTAAGCCAATTTGTCGAGAATATCCATAATTCTATTAAAATCCTCGTCAGATTTAAAAGGAATTACGAGTTTTCCGTTGCCTTTCACTTCGCGTTTTACTTCGATATTCGTTTCAAGTTTGTTGCGCAATCTGTGGGCAAAATTTGTATAATGTTCCGGAATTTCGACAATTTTTTTCTTTCTTGTTGCTGTTGGTTTTGCAAGTTGCCTTGCGAGTTCTTCTGTTTTCCTGACCGACAAGCCTTCGCTGACAATTTTAAGGAAAAGTTTTATTCTTTTCTCTTTTTCATCAACCGTTATGAGTGCCTTTGCGTGTCCCATTGAGATTTTTTTATCCCTCACGCCGATTTGAATCTCCGGAGGCAATTTCAGCAAGCGCAAGTAATTGGTTACGGTTGTTCTTTTCTTTTTTATTTTTTCGGCAAGGGTTTCTTGCGTAAGTTTACACTCTTCCAATAATCTGTGGTAACTGATTGCAATTTCAATCGGATTCAGGTCTTCGCGATGTATGTTTTCGACCAAGGCAAGTTCGAGCATACTTTCGTCTTCTGCTTCGCGGACAAATGCAGGAATTGTTTTTTTTCCGGCTAATTTTGATGCTTTCAGTCTTCGTTCGCCGGCAATGAGTTGATATTTGTCTTTGCTCACTTGCCTTAGCGTAATTGGCTGAATTACACCAATCTCTTTGATTGATTCGGACAATTCTTTTAAGGCTTCCTCTTCAAATTCTTTTCTTGGCTGAAATGGATTGGCTTCAATTTTTGAAATTTCAATCTCATTCACACCTCCCGAAGCATTAGCCTGCCCAATGTGCTGTCTTTCTTCGTACTTTTGCGTATCAATTAAAGCTCCCAAACCTCGTCCCAACGCACTTTTTTTCGCCATTTATCGAGATATTTTATTAATAAAATAATTATTTTTATACTAAAACTATTCTTCTACGGCAGTTTCTTCAACTGTATTTCTTTCAATAATTTCACGAGCAAAATTCAGATAATTTATAGCACCTTTCGACGATGCGTCATACTGCAAAACGGGTTTCCCAAAACTTGGAGCTTCGCCAAGTTTCGTATTGCGCTGAATGATAGTTTCAAAAACCATATCCTCAAAGTGTTTCCGCACTTCTGAAACAACCTGATTCGAGAGGCGGAGGCGAGAATCGTACATGGTCAATAAAAATCCTTCGATTTCTAATTCCGGATTCAGGCGTGCTTGCACCATTTTTATCGTATTCAGCAGTTTGCCAAGACCTTCCAATGCAAAATATTCGCACTGAACAGGAATGATAACCGAATTGGCAGAGGTGAGCGCATTCAGGGTCAATAAACCCAAAGAGGGCGAACAATCAATGAATACATAATCATAATCCTCGCTGACTTTGTCGATGATGTTTGTTTTTAAAATTCGCTCCCGATTTGCAAGGTTCAACATTTCTATTTCTGCTCCAACCAAATCAATATGCGCCGGTATTAAATCAACGCCTTCTGTATCTGACTTTAGTATGACTTCTTTCGGATCAATATCGTCAATGAGGCATTCGTAGATGCTCGTTTTTATGGTTCTTAAATCAAAACCATTTCCGGAAGTCGCGTTTGCCTGAGGATCGCCGTCGATCAACAGAATTTTTTTGTCAAAAGTTGCCAGACTTGCCGCTAAATTGATTGCAGTTGTTGTTTTGCCAACACCGCCTTTTTGGTTTGCAATAGCGATAACTTTACCCATAATATTTATATTTCTAACATTATCTCTTTTTCTCAGTTTTTTTATTGAAACTTCACGTTTTGCAAAGGTATAATTTTTCTTAAACTTATAATCCATTTGCAAATAATTCTTTATAAAAATAGCGTGAAGAATTATGTACTTGTTTTGTTTTGCTTTTTGCTTCCGCTAAATTCTCAAACTGCTTAATTTCCTTGATGATAGAAACGAAATGCAAAAACATTAACACAAACAGTATGAAAAACGGAACAAATATCAGGCAATTATTTTAGATTAAAAAATAATTACAATCTGCTTAAAATCAAACACTAAAGAAAAATTCCTTGTGCGATTGTTTTGAGAATGAATCAATTTGATTGAAGTGCGGCAAAAACGAAAGTTATCAACACGAATCCGCCAAAAGTTGTTAGTAAACTGTTAATAACTTGTGAAAAAAATTACCTCGCACAACTTTTTTTGTAATTTGTAGTGATTAGAGCAAAAAATGTAAATTTTTTTAAAAATAATTATTTTTTGCTAATAATGAATAATTGTTTGTATATTAGACTTTTAAGTTGAGATATTCTTCGTATTTCTTTCCTTTTTTCAACTTTTTTTAAAAAAAATGAAAAAAAATTTTTTTTCCACGCAACCATTGGGCTGAAAAATGTGTCTTTATTATAAAAGGGTTTTTGTTTTGAGGTCGATTTCTTTTCTTGAACTTCTTGAAAAGTTGTCGAACAAATAAAAATGAAAGTGTTTTAAACGATAAAAATAATTATTTTAAACTTAATAAAAAGGAGATAAAAATTATGGTAACCTTAACAGATCAAAGGAAGAAAAGAGATAGCTCTGATACGCTAAGAGCTATTTTAGTTGTAGTATTGCTTTTTGCAGCCTTGTTGGCAAGTTCTTGCGACGGGAACGAAAATTTAGAACCCATTCAGAAAGAACCTAAGCCGGATTTGCCTGAAAAATCGGCTGATTTGATAAAATCATCTAATACGTTTGGTTTTGAGATGTTTAAGATTCTCAATGAGAAAGAAAAGAAGGATAAAAATATTTTCGTTTCTCCGACAAGCGTATCAATGGCACTTGCGATGGCTTACAACGGCGCGGATACAAAAACCAAAACCGAAATGGAAAAGGTGTTGGGATTTGCGGGTTACAGCAGGCAGCAAATAAACGAAACGTTTCAGCAACTTGCTAATCTTTTGGAGAATATCAACCCGAAAATTCAGCTTGATATTGCAAATTCGATTTGGTATCGAAGCGGATTTCCCATTTATTCGGATTTTATCAATGCAAACCAAACCTACTACGATGCGGAAGTGGCAGAACTTGATTTTGCAAATCAGAAAGAAAGCCTCAAAATCATAAACGGCTGGGTGGCAGAGAATACAAACAACAAAATCAAAGAAATTCTTGACGGAATTCCTCCGGAGGCGATGTTGTACCTGATAAATGCGGTGTATTTCAAGGCGAATTGGAAATACAAATTTGACAAAAAGAATACACACAACATGGACTTTTTCACCTCGAACAACAAGCCGATTTCTGTTCCATTTATGTATCTAAATTCCGACCTGAACGTGTATAATGATGAAAATCTGCAAGCCGTTGAACTTCCTTACAGTGATGACAGTTTTTCCATGTTGGTGCTTTTGCCTCAAAAAGACAAATCGGTAAATCAGCTTGTGGAATTGTTGGACGATAAATACTGGAACACAATCAACAATTCGCTTCAAGAAGAACAGGATATAAAATTGTATTTTCCCAAATTTAAATTTGAATACAAAACGGAATTGCAAGAAATTTTGGCAATTCAAGGTATGCCAAGCGCTTTCGCCGGTGATGCCGATTTTTCTAAAATCAGCTCCATGAATTTATTCATCTCAAGAGTAATTCATAAAAGCTATGTTGATGTAAACGAAGAGGGAACCGAAGCTGCCGCCGTAACCGCAATTGAGTTTGAGTTTATGTCAGTAACGTCGGAAAAAAAGCTGAAAATAAACCGTCCGTTTTTGTTTGCCATTCAAGAAAAAAGCACGGGAAGTATCGTATTCATAGGGAAAATTAACGAGCCTGTCATCGAGTAGTTTCGTGCCATTACAGCAAAATCATCGTCCTGTGTTGGTTTGATGGTTTTGCTGTATTTATCAAAAATCAGGTTCAAGCTTGTTTCAGGTAAACGATTTCGTCGTTCGGCGAAATTCTACCGCCTGCCAAAACTTTGCAAAAAATACCTTCTTTGGGCATCACGCATTTTCCTGCTTTCAGAAAAATGGCACAAGCATCGCCATGACATTCTTTGCCTATTTGTGTTACTTCGAGCAAAACTTTTCCTATTTTCAGTTTATCGCCCGGTGTTGTCGCAATCAAATCAATTCCTTCGGTTGTGATATTCTCGGCAAATTCGCCATATTGGTATTTCTCGCCCGTTTTTTTCGCAAACTTGTCAATACTTTCTATTGCCAACAAACTCACTTGCCTGTGCCAGTCGCCTGCATGAGCATCTGAAACAATGCCACTTTCGTTCACTTCAATAAACTTTGCGGGAGTTTTGATTGTTCCTTTTTCCCTCGAAATATTTACTGAAACCACTTTCATTGTATGCGATATTTTTTTTGCAAGAAAACGAAGAATATTTTCTTTGCTATATCATTAAATAAAGATTACTTTTGCAGCGGCAAAAAAGTCTGACAAATATGGAAAATTTTATTGTTTCTGCAAGAAAATACCGTCCGATAACATTCGAGTCTGTTGTAGGACAGCGTTCGATTACCACAACGCTCAAAAATGCGATAAAAACCAATCATCTTGCGCACGCCTATTTATTTTGTGGACCGCGAGGTGTGGGAAAAACAACTTGCGCCAGAATTTTTGCGAAAACAATCAACTGTTCCCGTCTGAACGATGCGCTCGAACCCTGCAACGAGTGCGAATCATGCCTTGCATTCAACGAGTCGCGTTCGTACAATATCCATGAGCTTGATGCCGCGTCAAACAACTCGGTCGATGATATACGAAACCTGATAGAACAAGTTCGGATTCCGCCGCAAGTAGGAACGCAAAGTGTGTATATCATTGACGAGGTTCACATGTTGTCGTCAGCAGCTTTCAACGCTTTTCTGAAAACACTCGAAGAGCCGCCGAAACATGCCATTTTTATATTGGCAACCACTGAAAAACATAAAATTTTACCCACAATCCTTTCACGATGCCAGATTTTTGATTTTAACAGAATCAGAGTCGAAGATATTGTTGAACATCTAAATTATGTGGCAACAAAAGAAAACGTTCAGGCAGAACCTGATGCGCTGACGGTTATTGCACAAAAAGCAGACGGCGGAATGCGCGACGCACTGTCCATTTTCGACCAGATTGTCAGCTTTTCGGGAAGCGAAATCAGCTATCAGAAAGTAATCGAAAACCTGAACGTGCTTGATTATTCATACTACTTCAAACTGGTCGATGCTTTTGTTGAAAATCAGCTTGCCGCTTCTTTCTTGATTTTTGACAAAGTCTTGAACAACGGATTCGATGCGCATCATTTTATTTCCGGCTTGAGTTCTCATTTCCGCGATTTGCTTGTTTGTAAAAACCCTGAAACACTCCAATTGTTGGAAGTCGGCGCAGGAATACGAGAAAAATACAAACAGCAATCCGAATCCTGTACGCTTGATTTTTTGCTTAAAGCCTTGAATATTACAAACAACTGTGATTTGAATTACAAAATGAGCCGCAATCACAGGTTGCATGTAGAGTTAGCTTTGTTTCAATTGTGCAATATCACAAACGAAAAAAAAAAATCTGAGGAGCAAATAAAAGAAGCCGAAAAGGCGGAAAAACAAAAAGCGAATAAAGACGAAACAACAAAGGCGACACACGAAAACAAAGGAAATAGTGTTGAACGAAAAAAGACAAGACCCAAAACATTCTCGCTAAAAGATACGCTCGCAGGGAAAACTCCTGAAAAAGAATACAATGCAGAGGTGAAGCAAACAGAAAACCATGTTGCCGATGTTGAACAACATTATGGAAACAAGGTGTTTACACAGGAAGAAGTGAATAAAGTATGGAGCAAAATTGCTGAAGAAAAAAAATCAAGCCCGCGACTTTACAATACGCTTAAAGTACAAAAACCACAGCTAAAGGAAAAATTCTTGTTGCAATTAACTCTCAACAACGACCTGCAAAAAGCTGCTGTTGAAGATACGAAAGCAGAAATCGTACATTTGCTGAAAAAAGAACTTCAGAACGACAAAATAACTCTCCATTTGTTGGTGGAAGAGAATAAAAGCAATGCTTACAAAGCTGTTACGGCAAAAAATAAATTTGAAATTTTGCAAAAACAAAATCCAAAGCTCAACAAATTGAAAGATGCTTTTGACTTAGATTTGGGCTAAACGCCGGTTTTTTCCGGCATTTGCACATTTTTTGCAGAATTGCGCGTCTTCGGAAAAGAAGCGACTTTTAGTTTAGCGCGCTTACCGTATTTTTTTCGGCATAATAAAGAAATCCTTTAACATTCTCGAATCCCATTTCTGAAATCAATTCAACATATTCGCTTACTTGTTCGCGATCTTCGCTTCGTTCTTCGCCAAATTTAAAATCAATCACGATGGTTTCCTCATCATTGCTCAAAACTCTGTCAGGGATTCTGATTTTCCCCGATTTTGTAAGTATTGCCCGTTCGGTAATTATATTCCATCTGTCGGAAAACCAATCGGCAACAGCTTCTCTTGAGATTATCTCTTCGACTTTTTTCTTCAATTCGGCACGCTGAAAAGCATTTATTTGCCCTGAAAGATAGATTTTTAAGATTGTTTCATCGACATCGTCGATTGTTTTTATCTTTGCGAAAATTTTGTGCATCAATAAGCCGTAATTGACCTTTTCGGCAATGCTTTTTATACTTTCGATAAAAAAATCTTTGGCATGTTGATGAATTTCAATTTTTTTCCTCCAATCGGAAACAAAATATCCCGAAAGTTTAATTTGCGCACAATCATTTGACTGCTTCGGCGTTTGGGCTTTATTTTTTTCCTTTTCTTGAACAATATGAAGCGTTTTTTCGTCTTCGTCAAAATAATCTGCCAAACGAATAATATCTTTTCTATTTGTTGAATCGATTGATTGCTCTAAGATTGTTAGTTGTAAAATTTCAGAAACAGACGTAATTTTGTTTATTTTTTCTACATAGGGAGCGCAAACAATCAATTTTTCTTTTGCGCGGGTAAAGGCAACATAAAGCGCATTTATGGAATCCATATACATGTATAACTTTTCCTCAAAATAGTTTTTTGCAAATTCGGAATCAACAAGGCGTTGGCTGTACTTTACGGGAAGATATTGAAAAATATTTCCGGGATATGATTTTGTTTCCGCCCAAATTATCGGAGCAATTATGCCCGAAGACTCGATTGCCCAGTCGCAATACGGAATGACAACCACTTTGAAACCAAGCCCTTTTGATTTATGAATGCTCATGATGTTTACAGCGTCTATTCCTTCCGAGATTTTTACGGAAAAGTCATTTCCTTTTTTGTTCCACCATTCCAGAAAGTCGCCCAAATCTGAGGTATTTTCTGTAAGAAATTGGTAAACAATGTCTTGAAACGATCTGAGATAAATCGTTTCTTCTTCGATTTTATCAAGCGAAAAAATGGAAATCAATTCCTCAATCAGTTCAATGATAGAGAGTTGTCTCAAACGCTTTGTTTGTTTTGTGAAAGTGTCAGGCAGGAGTTGTAAGTTGTGTATTTCTTCTGCCGAGCATGAAAAATGAGTGTGCAAAGGCGCTTGATTTGCAATTTCTGTTTGGTAAAGATGAATCAATCCGGAACGTGCAATCTTGTTTTCTTCGTCGTACAACAGATCGAGTGCGTTGAGTATAATTCTGACAGAAAATGAGCTTGAAATACTCAAGGATTCGCTTGAAATTATTGAATATTGCTCTGCATCAGGCGTATTTTGCATGTGCCGGATAAGCAAATTAATCACTTGCGAGGCATCTTTGTTTTTGCGCACCAAAATGGCTATTTCTTTCGGATTGTAGCCTTCTGTACAAATAAGGTTTTCAATTATTTCCGGGATTTCCTCGTCAATCTCTTCGCGCCATTTCGATTTCATGGAGGTTCTGCTTTTGACTTCGCAGAACTTTAGCTCCACAGCGCCGCCTGTTTTATTTTTCTGCGCAACATTTTGGTAAAAATCCTTGTATCCTTCGAGCAAAATATGGTCAAAACCTTCTTCAAGCAATGCGTCTTTTATTTCTTTATTATCAATTGCTTCCAACATAAAATTAAAGTCGTTTTGTAATAATTGCGGCACAAAGGAGAAAATTGCATTGTTAAAATCAATAACATTTTTTTTGCTTCGCCAGTTTGTGTCGAGGGCTTTTTCGGTAATGTAGATTTCGCCAATTTGGCGTTTTACTTCGGAGAGCAAAAGTTTCCAGTCGCCTCCACGCCATCTGTAAATCGACTGCTTAATGTCGCCCACAATCATTGAAAAATGGTTCTCGGCGAGTGAATTTTGAAGCAAAGGTTTGAAGTTTTCCCACTGAAAGCCCGAAGTATCTTGAAATTCATCAATCAAAATATGCGCATAGCGATTTCCTGTTTTTTCGTAAATAAACGGAGCTTCGTTTTTGGCAACCAATTGTTTGAGTAAGAGTGTCGTATCGCTTATGAGCAAGAGGTTGTTCTCTGCTCTGTAAGTGGGCAACAAGGAGGAAATATCGTTCAAAATGCCAAAAGCGTGAAAATTTCCTAAAATAGCTTTTGCCGTTGCATATTGGGGCAAGTTTTTTCTGACAAAAGCAATAATTTCTTGCAAAAGCGCGTGAAGTTCGTCGTATATTTGTTCGATTTGGGAGATAATCTCAGCTTTTTCCTTTTTCTTGTGCCAAAATTCTATGCCTTCTTGGGCTGCGATGATGCTTTTTCCCGGAATAAAATCCGTGTAATCTTTGGAATTTTGGAGTTTGACAAAGTAGTTGAAGATTGTTCTAAACTTATGTCCCAAATCGGTCGGGATTATATTTTTTGATTTAAGAATTTTTGCTGCTTTTTCGCCTGCTTTTACAACTTCTGTATCAAATGTTTGTGTAATTTTAAATAATTCTTTTCTCAGCTTTGTTAGTTTGTCTCTTGTCGATTTTTTGTCGTTTTGCAAACTTGTGTTTTCATTGAAATTTTCCTTGAAAATTTCGTAGGCAAGTTTTTTTACATCTTCTCTGAAATCCCATGATTTTCCTTGTTCTATTTTATAGAAAGAATACATTACGAGCCACTTGAGCAATGCTGCATCGTTTTCAACTTCTTTTATCAGCAAGTCGGTTATGTCTTCGACAACGTTTTGCGTGTCCATTTCGATTCGATAGCCCGATTGCACACCAATTTCAAAAGAAAATGCCCGAATAACTTTTTGCACAAAACTATCAATTGTCCCGACAGAGAAAAAGCTGTAATTATGCAAAATATTTGCGCGTATCTTCAAGGCTCGATTTTTTATTTCATTCAAATCAAACGACTTGTTTTGCTTCAATAATATGTGTGCAATATCTGTGTTTTCCGGCTGAGAAATAAGTTGGTCGAGTGTTTCCAGAATGCGTTCTTTCATTTCTTGTGCCGCTTTATTGGTAAAGGTTACCGCAAGTATTTTTTTGAAAGAATCGGGCGATTTAAAAGCCAAAAGCAGAAATGTTTGTGTTAAAATATGTGTTTTTCCCGATCCTGCCGAAGCCTTATAAATTTGAAGCATAAGAGTGCTGTTTTTGTTGAAAAAAATATTCTACGCGCGATTTATTGTAAATTTCTTTCGTGTGTCGTTTTTTCCCGCGACCCTGTCAGGGTTTCAAACCCTGACAGGGTCGCGGGAAAATTTGCCTCTAACTTAATTTTAAACGCAAATAGCAACACAGCCACATAAAAAATGTCGTGTAGAGTAACAATATTTCGTTAAAAAATTGCAAGCTGTTGATTGTCATCAATATAATTTTTAATTCTCAACTCTTGATTAGGGCTGTTAAGACAAATTTTAATCTATTAAAAATTGATGTTACCGGTTGAATTTTTCATTGTAAATAAATCGTGCGTTAGCAATTCCCCCTTAGAAAAGGTAGGGCAGGGGGATTGATTTTTAGAAAAAATGGTATAAAAAGGTCAATCTCCCTAACCCTCTTCTCCAAGAGGGAATCAGTGCGCTACAAAAAATTGAACTGTTTTTGTTAAAAAAGCTACTAAAATTATTTTTCTGAACACCCCTAACTCTTAATTTTTAATTTAACGAAGTGTTGGAGTAACAAAATTAATAAAAAACACGAATATTGGAATTTTTGCAAAGCATTGAATTTTTTTGGCAAGCCGAATCAAGACAAGAATTATGGCAAGCCCTAAAAATACAAACTTCTGCTTTCCAATGGGTTTAAACCCATTGGAAAGCAGAAAAACAGCTTTGAATTTCTCTATTTTTAGAATTTACCTTATGACTGAAAATCAAAAAAAATTATATTTGCACCTTAAAACAAGAAGTATGCGTTGTTTATTTGTTATAATACTATTTACTCAGTTTGTTGTATTCCGTTCAGAGGCACAAAAAGCTGTTCCGAAAGGATATTTTCGTTCGCCTCTTGACATTCCTTTGCTTTTGTCGGGCAATTTTGCAGAATTACGAGGAAATCATTTTCATTCCGGTCTTGACATAAAAACGAAAGGAGCAATCGGTAAAAAAATTTATGCCGTTGCAGAAGGTTATGTTTCAAGGATTAAGGTCTCGCCTGTCGGTTACGGAAAATCCATTTACTTGACCCACCCGAACGGATATGTCAGCGTGTATGCTCACTGCAACAGGTTTAATGACTCAATAGGGGCGTTTGTCAAATCTGTTCAGTATAAAAAACAAAAGTTTTCGGTAGATATTTATTTGCCCAAAAATCGCTTTCCCGTAGAAAAAGGCACGTTGATAGCTTATTCGGGAAATTCGGGCAGTTCGGGAGGTCCTCATTTGCATTTCGAGATTCGCGATCAAGTTACTGAACATGCGATAAATCCGCAACTCTTCGGATTTGATATTCCTGATACGCGAAAACCTGTAATTTATAAACTGGCGGTTTTCCCTTTGTCGGAGCAAAGCAGGATAAATCGTTCGGACAACAAAAAAATTTATCCGGTAAGCGGTTCAAACGGAAATTTTACTATCCGAAATAAGGTCTTGAACCTTTCCGGCGAAATTGGTTTCGGTGTTCAGGTAAACGATTTTTACAATGGCACACACAACAAATGCGGCTTGTATTCCTTAAAACTTTTTGTTGATTCCGAACTTGTGTTTCATCATCAATTAGATGAATTTTCGTTTTTTGAAACACGCTACATCAACAGTTTGCTTGATTACGAAAGTTACAAAAAGAAAAGACTTTGGATTCAGAAACTCTTTGTTGAACCCAACAACAATTTAAGCACGTACAAAGAAAAAGTAAATCGCGGAATTGTAGAATTTAGCGACAACAAGCTGCACAAAATACGAATAGAAGCCGAAGACCTTGCGGGAAATAAGTCGTTTTTGTCGTTTGATGCCAAATTTTCCGCAAAAAAAGAAGCACAGAAAAAAATACAGTCTCAAAAAAAGCAAAAAAACTATACAATGGTAATGCCTTTTGAGAAAGACAACTTCATTATAAAGGACGATGTTCGGGTTTTGATTTTCAAAAACAGCCTGTACGACAAAATCCTTTTTACCTACGACAAGAGCAAAGCTCCGCAAAACGGATATTCAGCCCTTCATCATATCGGCGAAAATAGTGTTCCCGTACACGAAGCCTATGTTTTATCGATAAAAGGCAATGAAGTGCCTGAGGCAATGCGCGATAAAGCATTGATTGCCGGAATTTCAGACAGAGGATACGTTTTTGCCCTTGGCGGAAAATGGATCAATGGTTTTATCTCTGTCAGAACCCGATATTTTGGCAAGTTTTTCATTACCCTTGACACTGTTCCGCCAAGAATACAAGCATACGGCTTTAGAAAAAACAAAACAAATTGGGCGAAACAAAAGAAAATACAGTTTTTAATCAGCGACAATTTGTCGGGAATAGCTTCATACAATGCTTACATTGACGGAAATTGGGTGCTGCTGGATTACGATAGAAAAAAAAGGCTTGTAACACACTATTTCGACGAGCATACCGAATGGGGAAAAGAACACGAATTTGTGCTTAGTGTGGCGGACGACAGAAAAAATACCTCAGAATTTCGCTTTCGTTTCTTCAGGTAGAATGTTGAGATAAATTTTAAAATTTTTATTTGACCCATGAATTTGATAGAGGTAAAAGATAAGAAAACAGAAAAGATTTTTTTAAATATTGCACGCGAAATCTATAAAGACGATTCCGCATGGATTTGTCCTTTAGACGTAGAAATAAAGTCGATTTTTGATCCCTCGAGCAACAAAAAATTCAAGAACGGAAAAGCTATTCGTTGGATTTTGCATGATGACTCAAAGCCTGTGGGGCGGATAGCGGCTTTTGTCGATGGCGATTTGCAGGGAAAATACGAGCAGCCCACCGGAGGCATTGGTTTTTTTGAGTCGATAAACAATCAGGAAGCAGCCAACATGCTGTTCGACGCGGCAAAAAAATGGCTTGCCCAACAAGGCATAGAAGCAATGGACGGACCTGTCAATTTTGGCTCAAATGATTCTTACTGGGGCTTGCTGGTTGATGGTTTTATACCTCCGGCATACGCAATGCCTTATCATAAACCGTATTACAAACAACTTTTCGAGAATTACGGCTTTCGCTTGTATTATCGGCAATTCAGCTACCATATCGACGTGAATAAATTCCCCGACAGATTTTGGAAAATTGCCGAATGGATTTCCCGAAAACCGGATTACGAAGTAAAATACTTTCGCTTTAAAGAACAGGAAGCCTTTGTTCGTGATTTTGTTGATATATACAACGAAACCTGGCCTAGTTTTAAAGACGATTTTATGCCCATCAAAACAGACGATATTCGCGATGTCTTGAATAATGCCAAACAGATTTTGATCGAGGATTTTATTGTTTTTGCTTATCATAAGAAAAAACCCATAGCTTTTTACATCAATTTCCCCGACATTAATCAGGCAATCAAAGATTTCAAGGGAAATTTGAATCTGATCAACAAACTAAGGTTATTATATAGAATAAAATACACGAAAACCGTTAATCGTTTGCGCGGTATAATCTACGGCATAAAACCTGCTTATCAGAAAAAGGGAATTGATGCGGCTATGTTTTATTACATAAAAAAAACGATGGACAGAATGCCCCACATTCTTGAAGCAGAATTGTCGTGGATTGGTGATTTTAATCCGAAAATGATACACATGCAAACACGTTTTAACGCAAAACAAGCAAAGGAATACATTACGTATCGTTATTTGTTCGACAGAAGCAAAAAGTTTGAACGTTTCCCTATACCGCAAGAATAATAGACGAACAGGAAAAAAACTTAATTTGTAAGAATGATTGGAAGGTGTTGAAAAAAAGTGAAGAAAACAGGACAAAGCCGAAAATCAACAAAAAAAACCGACATTTGTCGGTTTTTTTTGTTGATAACTTATGATACTTTTTAATGCGAAAAATCTAAATTTGTTTGTTTATGAAATCCCAATTTACAACCTCCCAAAACATTTCGATGAATTTTGGTCTTGCATTGCGATGGTCAATGTAATAAGCATGTTCCCAAACGTCAATGGTCATAATTGGTTTTTTCCCTTCGACAACAGGTGTTCCTGCATTGGCAAATTTTCCAAGTTCGAGTTTATTCTCGTCGTTGAGCATCAGCCATGCCCAACCCGAACCGAACAAGGTAGCAGCCGTGTCTGAAAAGTCTTTTTTAAATTGTTCAAACGAACCAAAATCGCGATTGAGTAATTCCTTGATTTTCCCGTTTGGCTCACCGCCTCCCTTGGGCGAGATGCAATTCCAGAAAAAGGAATGATTGAAGTGTTGGGCTGCGTTGTTGAAAACAGCCGGCAATTTTTCGGTATGTGATTGTTTGATAATATCTTCAAGTTTCAATTCTGCAAATTTTGAGCCTTCTATATTTGCATTGAGTTTGTTCACATAGGCAGCATGGTGTTTGCCGTGATGGTATTGAAAACCTTCTTCTGATATAAACGCACCAAAAGCATCGGGAGAAAAAGGTAATTCGGGAAGTTTAAAAGCCATAATAAAAATTTTAACAGTTAATAATTTGATTTTTTTCGGACTTCTAAAAACAGCAAAATTCAAGGCTTATGAAACATCAAAAAAGTAGTTGTTTTTAGAAGTCTCCTTTAGTTTTTATGATAGTCAAACAAGTTTTTTAGATATTTGTTCAATAAGATTTACCAAAAAGATGTTTTTTTCTTTTTCAATATTTCGTTAAATAATTATAATCTATTGATTGTCATTGTATTTAATTCTTAATTTAACGAAGTATTGGTTTTTAAGAATGCCTTTATTTTATTCGTAGATTCTTGGCTCTATTTCTCCTGTCAGCACCATTCTTCCGTTCATTGCCAATGCTTTCATTTCATCTTCGCCGGGATAGACAATCACCGGAGCGATGTAATCAACCATTTTTTTCACATATTCAACAAGGGTTTTGTTGTAGGCAATTCCTCCTGTGAGCAATATTCCATCGACCTTTCCGTGCAGAACGGCAGCCATTGCTCCGATTTCTTTCCCGATTTGGTAAAACATAGCTTCTTCTATTTTCTTTGCCTTTTCGTCGCCTGCTTGGGCGCGTTCTTCAACTTCTTGGGCGCTGTTTGTGCCAAGATATGCAACAAAACCGCCTTTCCCTGTAAGCATTTTCAAGACTTCGGGCAAGCTGTATTTTCCGCTGAAACACAGTTTGGCAAGTTCGCCTGCCGGAAGTGTTCCGCTTCTTTCGGGGGAGAACGGTCCTTCGCCATCTAAGGCATTGTTCACATCAACCGTTTTGCCTTTGCGGTGTGCGCCAACGGATATGCCGCCGCCCAAATGTGCAACAATAAGATTGACATCTTCGTACTTTTTCCCTATTGATTTGGCATAGGTTCGGGCTATTGCTTTTTGGTTTAAGGCATGGAATATAGAAAGACGTTCAAAATCAGGGTGTCCTGATATTCTTGCAACTTCTTGAAACTCATCAACAACAACAGGATCGGCAATATAAGCCTTTGCCGCCGGCAATGATTTTACAATATCGTTGGCTAAAATTCCGCCTAAATTGCTGGCATGTTCGCCCAAAAAACCATGCTGAAGATCGTTTAACATGGCTTGGTTTACTTCGTAAATTCCTGATTCGATAGGTTTTACCAAACCTCCGCGACCAACAATCGCAATAATTTTTGAAATATCAATGTCTGCATCTTTCAATTCGTTCATTATCACATCTTTGCGGAATTTGTATTGGTCTGCTACTTTGTCAAACTTTGAAATCTCTTCCATACTATGACGCAGTGTCTTCAAAAATATGGCTTTGTTGCCGTCATAAACAGCTATCTTGGTCGATGTCGAACCCGGATTTATTACCAAAATGCGAGAATCTTTCATTTTTTTTTGAATTTTAAGCACAATGTGCTAATTAACAATTAATTTTTTATTTTACTTCGTTTAATTTTTTGTAAAATTGGAAATTCTTAAAGTATTTTTCAATTAAATTTATATTCTTTGCAACATTTATTTTGATTCATTTTCGTAAAAAGCAAAACTGTTGCTATTTGCGTTTAAAATAAGTTCGAGGTAAGTTTCTCCCCCGACCCTGTCAGGGTTTCAAACCCTGACAGGGTCGGGGGAGAAAAAACGGCACACGAAAGAAATTTGCAAAAAATCGTCGTGTAGAGTAAAAAAGCAGAACAGAAGCACCATGCAAATGATTGATATTTCAAAATACACAAAAAACATGATTCGGCGAGACGGTGTTTGGGTAAAACAAAGCCATGCCGAAAAAATTCATTATCCTGAAGCAATCCGGAATGTATTGGCAAAACTCGAAGATAATAGTTTTTGGTTTGGGCATAGAAATCAAGTCATCAGCATGTTGGTGGAAAAGTTTGAAATAAAATTGCCCTTGTTTGACATCGGAGGCGGAAACGGAAGTGTGAGCAAACACCTTGAGAAAAATGGAGCAAGCTGCGTTTTGGTCGAACCCGGGGAAAATGGCATTCTTAATGCAAAAGCCGAAGGATTAACAAACTTGATTCACGCCGATTTTTCAGACGAATGTTTTCTCGACAATGCGCTTACATCTGTCGGCTGTTTTGATGTCATTGAACATATTGAGGACGACAAGGCTTTCGTAAGACTTCTGCATAAAAAACTCCAAACAAACGGAAAGCTTATTGTTTCGGTTCCGGCTTACGAGCTTTTATGGTCTGAGGCTGATGTTGTTGCCGGGCATTTTCGCAGATATACGCGTGCCTCGCTTGTGGAATTGTTTCTTGAAAATGGCTTTTCAGTTTTGTATTCTTCCTATTTTTTCTCTTTTCTTTGGCTGCCTGTTTTTTTCTTCAGAGCCATAGCGTTTCGGCTTTCTGGCAAAAAGGAAATTTCGTTAGATAAAACAGAAAAAGAATTGCAACAAACAGAACGCCAAAAATCGAAAATAATAGATTGGCTCAGAAAGGTTGAATTATGCTTTGTCAAAAGAAACAAGCGCATCGTTTTTGGCACGAGTTGTATTTTGGTGGCGCAAAAAAAAGCAGAAAACGAGTAAGAAAATGCCAACGCTTGTTTTAGGCTTATTTAACAATCCCGCTGCCTGCTTTTTTAAGCCGTTTTTTGGGTGTTAGGTCTTGTATTTTTCCTGCTTTCGGCTGACAAGAATCTTGAAAAGCCTTCAAAAGTGATTGAAATAACTAAAATTGTGATAGCTCCATTGACAATTATCAACAATATATTTCCGGAAGACAAGAAATCTGTTTCGTTTAATATTGAAGCCCAAATTGTAACAATGCTCATAAACAAAGCAGGGATTCCGGTTATGAGCCATTTGTATTTTCCTTTGGCTTGTAAATACAGCGTTATGACAATGAGAGTCAAAGAAGCTAATGTTTGATTGACAGCGCCAAACATAGGCCAAAGTGCCAAAGCGCCGCTTCCGTTCGCCCCGCTTGCAAAAGCCAAAACGGCTGCCGTTGCTACGGCAATAAAAGTATTGAAGTATAAATTTTTAAGAATATTTATCTTGATGCCTGAAAATATCTCGGTTATCACATATCGCTGAATTCGGGTTGCCGTATCGAGCGTTGTTCCGGCAAAGGAGGCAACAAATACGCCCATAACAACCACCGAAATTTCTTTGGCAATTCCGATAGATTCAATCATATTGGCAGAGCCATCAACAAAAGCACCTATTTTTGAGGCAAGTCCTTGCGCCGCTGTCCATGAAGAATAGTGTGTGTTCCACGCTTTTATTCCTGAAATAAATTCGCCTTCGTGTTCGTAGCCCAAACCGATTCCTGCGGCAACGGCAATTATTACAATTACTGCCAAAGCACTCTCCAACAGCATTGAACCATAGCCGACAAACAAGGCATCTTTTTCGCTTTTCAGTTGCTTTGCCGACGTTCCGGACGAAACCAAACTGTGAAAACCGGAAATCGCTCCGCAAGCTACGGTTATAAACAAAAAAGGAATCAGGCTCGGAGCGCCTTCAGGCGATTGTTGATATGCCGGAGCAACAATTTCTAAATCACCAAATGCCGAAACAAAAATCCCCGCAACCAACAGTGCCATTGTTATTATTAATTGATAAGCATTGATGTAATCGCGTGGCTGAAGCAGTGTCGTTACCGGAAGAATAGACGCAAAAAAGGCATAAATCAACAAAATGATTGTCCAGATTCCTGTTGCCGGAATATTGAAAAATGACGGCATTTCAATGGGATAAAAACTGCCGACAATCATGCTGAAATACAGCGCAGCAACTGCAATAAGTGTGGCAAGGGTAAGGTTTTTTCCCTTTTTATAGACAAAAAAGCCGAGCAGAATAGAAATTGGAACTTGCAGCCAAACCGGAGCAACCGACGAAGGATAAATTTTGAAAATACTCGCTATTACCAAGCCGAAAATGGCAATGACTATCCATAGCGAAAGAAAGACTAAAATAAAAAAGAAAGTGCGCGCGCGTTTGTTGATATATTTTGAGGTGTAGTCTGAAATTGATTTTCCTTCGTTTCGCAGCGAAATAACCAGCGCGCCAAAGTCATGAACCGCTCCCATAACAACACTTCCGATAAAAACCCAAAGCAAGGCGGGCAGCCAACCCCAAATGACGGCAATGGCAGGTCCTACTATCGGACCCGTTCCGGCAATGGATGTAAAATGATGCCCGAAAATAATTTGTTTTTCCGTCGGAACAAAGTCTATCCCGTCTTCGTACTTTTGGGCAGGAACAATCCTGTCGGGATTTATGGCAAATATTTTCTTTGACAAAAAACGACCATAAAGCCTATACATCAATAAATATCCGATAAACGAAACAAGCATTAAAGCCAAAGCATCCATTTTTCTCTTTTTTGGTGAAATTAATGCACAAATTAAATAAATTATTTTGAATTTAAAGGAGTATATTATGGTAAATATCGGAACAGGGCAGATTCAAAACGAGCAAAGGCAATTTTTCGAGTTGTATTTGCTGTTTCGATGAGCCGCAAAATTCAAAATTTGCAATAAAACCGCTATTTCTCGTCGGGATTGGGTTAAATTTGTTGAAAAACGTTGGTCTTTATTTCGGTGCCCAATAGTAAAGCCCTGCGGCAACAACGGCAAAGATGATATTGGGCAACCACACCGCAAGCATAGGCAACATATTTCCGTTGATTGCAAACTGGAAAGACACCTCTTTAAACAGAATATACGCAGAACTCAACGCCAGCCCAAAGCCAATGTGCATTCCCGTTCCGCCACGAATGCGCTTGCTTGATAAGCTTACTCCGATAATCGTAAGGATAAAGGTTGAAAACGGGAAAGCGGTGCGTTTATGTTTTTCAACAAGGAAACTTTCGATAATGTCTGAACCACGCATTTTTTGTTCCTCGATGTGCGCTTTTAGTTCGGGAGTTGTCATGGCTTCTGCAAGGTTTAGTTTCCTTGAAAATTCGTCAGGCGTAATGCGTAAACTTGTGTCTATTTGTCTGCCTTTTCGGATTTTTTCCTCTCGGGCAACAAAATCTCGTATATAATAATTGTGTATTGTCCATTTGTTTTTTGCCGTATCCCATTTGATGTAGTCCGACACGAGTTTGGATTTCAGTTTCCCCAATGCCATGATTGAGTCGCCGCTGCTTGTTACGAGTTTGCGCAATGCGTATTTTTCCATTGAAAATTTATACCCCAGATTTAGATAGTTTCGGTAGCTTTCCATATAAATAAATATGCCGGGTTCTATTTGTTTGTGAATATTAGACTCTCGGTTCGGGTGTGCTTTTTTTATATACGTATTTTCAAAAAGAATTTTATCGACATTTGCTTTGGGTATGATGTAGTTGCTAAGAAAAAAAGACAAAGCTGCAATGATAAATGCAGAAATGAGATAAGGCACCAACATTCTAAGAAAGCTCATTCCGCTGCTTCGAATGGCAATAATTTCTGAATGTGCAGCCATGCGCGAAGTGAAAAATATCACGGAAATAAACGTGAACAAAAAGCTGAAAAGATTAACATTGTACGGAATGAAATTGAGGTAATAATCAAAAATTATTCCCTTGATTGGCGCATTGTTTTCGTAAAAATCGTCAAATTTTTCCGAGAAGTCAAAAACAATGGCTAATCCGATAATAAGGACAATGGAAAGAAAAAATGTCCCTAAAAATTTTTTTATTATGTATATATCCAGTTTTTTCAGCACTATTATCTTTCTTTGCTTTTCAAAATTAGTTTTCAAACGCAATTTTACGGAAAAAAGTTTGAAATGCTAAACTTTATTTTTCAGATTTTTACAATCGAGTTGTTATTTTCTTCAAAATCTTCTGTTTCCATTGTGTAAATGTTCCCTCGATAATGTTTTTTCTTGCTTCTTTCACCAGCCAAAGATAAAAGGCAAGATTGTGAATGCTTGCTATTTGAGCAGCCAAACGCTCGTTAGCCTTCATTAGATGGCGAAGATAGGCTTTGGAGTAATCTTTATCCACAAACGAGCTTCCGTTGGGATCGATTGGCGAGAAATCCTTATCCCATTTTTTGTTTTTAATGTTGATGATTCCTTCGGAGGTAAACAACATTCCATTTCTGCCGTTTCGTGTCGGCATGACGCAGTCAAACATATCAATCCCGCGCGAAATTCCTTCAATGATATTTTCCGGCGTTCCGACTCCCATTAAATATCTCGGCTTGTCTTTCGGGAGTATCGGCTCTACAAGCTCAATCATTTCGTACATCATGTCGGCAGGCTCGCCAACAGACAGTCCGCCGATTGAGCAACCATTGTCGGCATATTTTGCAATTGTTTCTGCCGCTTGAATCCGCAAATCGCGATATACGCTTCCCTGCACAATCGGAAACCAAACCTGATTGTGTCCGTAAAGCGGAGCGGTGTTTTTGTAGTGTTCGTATCCTCTTTTGAGCCACGAATGCGTCAGCTCAAGAGATTTTTTTGCATATTCTTTCTCGCAGGGATAAGGCGTGCATTCGTCCAGCGCCATCATGATGTCCGACCCGATTTGGCGTTGTATATCCACAACATTTTCCGGCGTGAACGTATGCCGCGAACCGTCAATATGCGACTGAAAATGCGCCCCTTCCTTCGTCAATTTGCGCCTTTCCGAGAGCGAGAAAATTTGATACCCGCCGCTGTCGGTTAAAATCGGCTTTTCCCAATTCATAAATTTATGCAATCCGCCTGCCTGCGCAAGAACGTCTGTTCCGGGACGAAGATAAAGATGATAGGTGTTTCCCAGAATTATTTGCGCCTTAATGTCTTTGTCTAATTCCGACTGATGAACGCCTTTTACAGAGCCAAGCGTGCCGACAGGCATGAAAATCGGAGTTTCTATTTCGCCGTGTCCGGTATGAAGTTTTCCGGCTCTTGCATTCGAACTTTTGTCTGTATGTAGTAATTCAAATTTCATTTTCTATTTTTTTTGAACAAAAGTATAATTTTATTCCTAAAACTGCCGGGTATCATGTTTTTTTTAGGTCAAACGCATGAAATTAGTTTTTTAAGTTTTACTGAAAATTTTAGTAATGTAAACCAGTATTTTAGAAATCAATTAAGATTTTATGTGTGAAATTATCAAAACATAATACTATAATTATTAAGTATTTTATAATCCTATGCGTTTGACCTAAGCATAAAATACAATATTTTTCGCTGCGAATTTGTAAAATATCCGAAATAGGCTTGTTTATAATCGGGTAAATTCATACATTAGATTTTTGAAATTTACACGCCAAAACTGTAGAGTACGAATTTTTAAAGCAATGATATTATGATAAGTGAAAAAAGCATCGTTTGTATTGTGGTAATTTTTGTTTTTTTCATTTCCATGCTTCATGCGCAAGATGTTGATCCGGAAAAAACGGAACAGGAATTTGAAATAGCAAAAAAGCAAGAAAAAATTGTATTTTTGAACGCTTTGTCCGAAAACTATTGTAAAACATCGGCATCAAAATCAATAGAATATGCCGAAAAGGCTTATAAACTCGCCGAATCTTTAGAAGAAACCAAGCACGCAGCAATAGCGCTGATGAACATGGGCAATGCCTATTTCGAGCAAAAAGATTATCTGCAAGCTTTTGAAAAGTATCGCAAGGCAGAAATATTTTTTACAATCTCGAAAAATAAGAACAGCTTGGCAGCACTTCAGTGTCGTTACGGAGAAATCTCGAAAAAACTCTACGATTATAAAGCAGCAATCGCGCATTTCGACGAAGCCAACAAAATTTATCACACCTTGAATGATAAGCTCGGAATTGCTAAAACCTTGAATGAAATAGGGAAAATTAACCTTGATTACTTGAATTATAAAGATGCCATAACTGTATTTGCAAAATCGTATGCTTTTACAAAAAAAACTTCCTTGCTTAACGAACGTTTGGTGTCATTGAAAAATCTGGGCATTGCTTATGAAGCTATCGGAAAAAGTAAAAAAGCGATTAATTATTTCACCGAAGCGATAAATATGATTATTGCGAAAGACGATTCGATTTTAGTCTTTGAAATTTCTGAAATTTATAACCATTTAGGCAAAAGCTGCCTGAGCCTAAATGACCAAGAAATGGCAATGATCCACTTCAAAAACTCCTTAGAATGGAGCAAGAAAACAAATAATTATGCTCAAATAGCAGAATCGCTCGGATATTTGGGCATGATCCATAAACAATTCAAACAATTTGACAAAGCACTTGAATTGTTAAGACTAAGCTGCAAAAATGCTCTAAATACCAACTGTTTAGACATTCGGAGCAAAAACCAAAAACACTTTTTTGATATTTATTCCCAAAAAGACGATTTAGAATTGGCGCTCAAGGCTCTCAAGAAATATGCAGAACTCAACGACTCTATTGCGATACAAAAAACAAGAGACAGAATTGCAAATTTTGAGCTGATTAAAAAAATTACAGAAAAAGAAAAACAACAAGAACTGTTTGAACGGGAAGCAAAAATAAGTAAACTTAAAATCTTGAAAAATAAATATTTGGTTTGGGCTTATCTTTCACTATTTGCACTTGTTCTGATTTTCATTATTTTTGTGTACAATTATTACAAGGCAAAACTAAAATTGTCGAAAACCATTCGAGAAAAAAATGAAGAAATAAAAAAAGCCACGCAAAATTTAGAGAAAAAAGTAAAAGAACGCACAAAAAAGCTGCAAAACGAATTGGTAATCAGAAAACAAGTAGAAGTAAAGCTTTTGGTTGCCAAACAACACGCCGAAGAAGCAAACCGCATGAAAAACACTTTTTTATCCAATGTGTCGTACCAAATACGTACGCCCTTGAATGCAATTCTCGGATTTGCCGGACTGTTGAAAGAACCACAACTCAATGCCGAAAAAAGAAATGAATTTATAGAACATATCAACTACAACGGAACTTTATTAAACAATTTCATCAGCGATGTGGTTGATATTTCGCGTATTGAAGCCGAACAATTGGAGATAAAAAAACAAGAATGCTTTGTCAATGTTTCCTTGAAAAGTCTGAAAGCAACTTTTGTTCAAGAAAAAGAACGCATGGGACTTGAAAATGTAGAAATTATTGTAAAACAAGCCTTGCCCGATGATGACTTTTCTATATTGACAGACCCTTTTCGCGTTGAACAAGTATTGTCGAATCTGCTGAAAAATGCACTCAAATACACAACCGAAGGTGTTATTGAATTCGGGTATAAATTTGACGGAGAAAACACCATAATATTCTTTGTAAAAGACACCGGAGCAGGAATGGATTCCGATAAAATACAATCAATTTTCGACAGATTCGAACAGATGCGCACCGATAAATCAAAACTTTATACCGATTTGGGATTGGGACTGCCCATAGCCATGAATCTTGTTAAGATGTTGGGCGGAAAAATGTGGGGAAAATCAAAACTCAAGCAAGGCACAAGTTTCTTTTTTTCGCTTCCTTATATTCCTTATGCTCAAGACAAGTTGAAAGCAAAACTATTCCCTTCAAAAGAAAAATACAATTGGAGCAACAAAACAATCCTTATTGCCGAAGATATTGACAGTAATTTCAGATTTTTGAAAGAAAGCCTGAAAAAAACACAGGTCAATATTATTCATGTAACAAACGGAAAAGAGGCTTTAGAAATTTGTAAATCACGAAAAAAAATAGATTTAGTACTTATGGATTTGCAAATGCCCGTGATGAATGGATACGAAGCTATCCGAAAAATAAAAATATATAATGAAAATATTCCGATAATCGCCCAAACGGCTTTTGCCATGGCAAACGAACGAACCAAAAGTTTTGAAGCCGGTTCTGATGATTATATCTCAAAACCCATCAATGAGAAAATCCTTTTTGAGAAAATAAGCAAATTCTTTTAAGCGTAAAAAAAACTGCCGTTCTAAATTTCAAAAAAAATTTAGAACGGCAGAGTTGCTAAATTGAGATTTCGTCTCAGTTCAAGCAAAGCATTTTTTTACTGCTTTTTGATAAAGAAGAACGTTCCGTCTTCGTCTTCAAGTCCTTGAATTTTTCCGAATTTTGGGCTTTGCTTGTTGTTTTGTTTCACTGCTGAGGTTACTTTCATAACAATACTCTCAATTGGGATACACGAATTTTTGTTGAATTTCAAGGAATTGGCAAAAGTTTTTGTAAATTGCGAATTGTCAATTGCCAGTTCGTATCCTGCCGAGGATAAAACTTGCGAAGATTTGAATCTGGTGGCATTCACATCAGAACAGCTTCTTTCGGTATTCATGCTGCTTCTCATAGCTTGGTAAAACGAAGGTCCGGATTCGCAAGCATCTGTAATAACCAAAGTGTGTGTAATATAGCTTGAGTATGCCTGCATCGAGGCTTTGAGCGTATTGATGGAGAAATAAGTAAATTCATCGTCTCTTTTTGCATCAATCGGAATCCAATAGCCTGTTTTGTTGATAAATTTTCCGTGTCCGGCATACCAAACAATAATGGAATTTACTTTGTTGCTGCGCACCAAATCGCGCAATTCAATGGCAAAGAATTTTTCCATTTCCTGTTTTTTCATATCTTTTTTATGGATAATGTTGTTTATTCTGTAATCTGCCAAAGCGGCTTTCATCAGGCTGACATCTTTTGTCGGACCATCGAGGCTGGCAAATGTCTGATAACTTGAGTTTTCGATAAAAACAACCCACGTTCTTCCCATTGGGTTATCTTCCAGAATGTTTGCAGCCGAGCGGTTGAGCGTAAAATCTTGTTCTGTAAGATTGCCGTAAATATCTTCTGCTTTTACCGTGATGTTTGTTTTGTTCAATACGTTGATATTTGCCGAAAACTGCGGATTTAGGTTGCCCGGAACGAAACTTGCAATTGCGCCGTTGATAAAAATTGTTTTAATCAGGCTTTCGTCTTCTATTTTTCCTTCTACGTATAAGTTTGGCGAGTTTGTGTCCAGAAAAATTTCGTTATTGTCCGATGCGTATGGCGAAATTAATTTCACAATCGGCGGATTCATTTCCGTGCGTTTTATTTTAAAATTTGCGTTTTTCACATTGTCGTAAATGTCGGAACTGCTGATTGTAATGTCTTCGGCATCTGCAATATCGACTTTTTCCGTAAATTTATGGTTCGAGGCTCCCGAACTTTTGTCGTACTCAACATCTTTGCCGTTAATTTTTATATATTTAATGCTGCTTTTGTCGTTTACTTGTCCTGATATTGTTATTGTTTCGGCATTCAGCGGCACTTCTATGGTGTTATTGTCTTTTAAGGCAGGTTTTAAGACAACTATTTGCGGAGCATCACTTTCTCTGTTTAGCTCGTAAAGCCTTTTTTGGGCATTTGCCATAAAGTCTTTTACTTTTTCGTCTGTTCCCGAAATTTTAATAATTTTTTCGTAGTCTTTTATTGCCTTGTTAAAGGCACTGGTTTCTTCGTATGAATGTGCGCGATACAAATATGCTTTACAATTATTTTGGTTCAGATTGAGAGCCTTTGTAAAGTCGTTGATGGCATTTTGATGCTGATTAAATTGGGCATAATATTTTCCTCTTGTCAGGAAGGCTTTCTCATTTTTGGGAGCGAGGAGTGTAATTTTTGAAATGTCGTCAATTGCATTCGGATAGTCGAGCCTTTGTTTATATATTTCAGCCCGAATGAAGAAGGCGTTGGGTTCTTTGTCGTTGAGCGAAATGGCTTTGTTTATATGATTCAATGCTTCGTCTGTTCGTTTTAGCTTTGTAAGAAGTTTCGCCAACGACATGTAAGGCACGGAATAGTTGGGTTGCAGTTTTATGGCATCGCGATAGCTGAGTTCTGCTTCTTGATAATTTTTCAAACTATCGTACACAAAGCCTTGATAATAATAGCTTTTTGCATTTCGTCGGCTTATTCTTATGGCAATTGCACACTCTTCAAGGGCTTGGTCGTACATTCCCAGCTCTGTCATTATTTTTATTTTCACTTGCGAGGCTTTGAGGTGTTTTCGCGTGAGGTCTTGAACTACGGAAAGTTTTTTCAATGCTTCCTCGTGTTTTCCGAGCTTGTAAAACAGTCTGCCCGTATTATAAAAAACATCTGCATCTTTGGGTGTGAGTATCGTCAGCCTTTCGAAATCCTCGGCAGCAGCCGAAATATTGCCTGTTTTTTCATAGGCTTTTGCGCGTTCGAGGTAGGCTTTATCGTAATCCGGTTTTAGTTCAATGGCTTTGGAGAAGTGAGAAATTGCTTCGGTATAATTTTGGGCTTCAACAAATTCCATTCCTGTTTTATAATATTTCTTTACACTTTGTGCAAAAATCACACTAACTCCAATGCAAGCAATCAGTAGGGTTAAAAGTATTTTTTTCATTGGGTAAATTTTTAAGGGGTTATTTCTTTAATTTATTTTTGTTTATACTAAAAAGTGGTTTTATATCTTTAAGTTTAAGATGGGAGAGGGAAGAGGGAAGTTTTTGTTTTCCGATTTCCGAATACCAACCTAAAGATCAATTTATTGCATTTTTGAAATTCTTAACTTTTAATTCTTTTGTGTGTTATGACCTGTCGAAAAACTCTTTGAGTATAAAGATAAGTATAAAATAGTTTTATTTCAAGAATTTATTGATTAATACACCATAATTATTGACCAAAGCGAGGCTTTAAGGCACACAAGGGCTTAAGTATATACCGGACGGTACGTAGGGTGGTGTGAGAGCTTCTCCCTGCCTAATAGCGGGCGCGGGGGCTACTTGATTAGCAGTTTTATATTCCCATAAGCTTTTTTATTTGGTTTTTAAACCATTTTGTTTCTATCAATTGCTGTGTTTTTAAGTTAAATTTATTTAAATAATCCTTTTTATAGCTACCTTTTTTTAGACTAAAATACTTCAATATTTCTTCAATATTATTTGATTGTAAAGCTTTTAATATCATCTTTTCTGCATCTTTCTCTGGGTTTATTGCCCTGTTGGTATTTTTTAATTCTTCATATCCCTTTCTGATATTTTTTAATTCAATTATTATATCATTTGCTTTTTCATTAGATTGTTTAATTATATCTTTAATATATTCTGACTTAATATAATTCGGAATATTTAATTCTTCTATATTTTCTGGATGAAATAGAATATTTTCAAAACAATAGTAATGTAATATTTTATAATTTGGATACTTATTTTTTAGTTTAGATACTTCATTATCTGTTAAAAAATCTTTGTCTCTAAGCCCAAAGGATGTTGGATTTGTTGTAGTTTTAATAAAAACACTTGCACTATTTTCTACACCATAAAATTGTATATCCTTAAACCCTAATTTATTAAGTTCAATTTCGTTTTTATTTTCGCAGTAAAAAACTATATTTTCATCTATTTTAATATTTTTTAATTCTATTTTTTTCTCAATATCGCTTATTTCTTTTTCTAAATTTGTAATATTGTCGTATGGGGGATATTTATTCTTAATTTTTCTTTTTAGATTTTCTTTATTAGCAAAAATATTAAACCATTTTTTTGATTCTATATCAAATTGGGTTTTTACTGATTCCTCAATGGCTTTTAAATTATTTAATTCTTTTATAAGCAATTCTTTTTTGGATTTTAATATTTCTTTTTCATGTAAGTTTTTTTCTTCTGCTTTTGATTTAGCATATTTTAAATTATCCTCAATTAATGTGTTAAACGAATTTGAGAGTTCAGAAACATTCCTTTCTATTGATTGAATTTTTATCCTTAAATCAATATTCTCTTTCTGCTCTTTTTCCAATAATTTTTTTTTCTGTTGATACTTATTAAAGATTTCTTCTTTAATTAATTTTGCATTTTCCTCTATACTTTCATCTGGTTTTATTTTATTTCTTAAAACAGTGTTGGTTAATAGTTCAGTAACTGTTTCTTTTTCAATCTCAGAGCTTCTTTCATATCTCGACAAAGCAGCCAATATAGACATACTTACTTTTTCAGCATTTTCATCGAAATCGTTAAATGCAAACGGCAACCGAAAATTTTCAAAAATTGCATTTTCAAATTTTTCAGACCTTGGCACCCAAAAATGAAGAATGGAAATTAAATCATTGGGATGTAAGCATAAACTAATTTTATCTTTATTGGAATTGGTCTTGTATCTGTCGTATGATAAAAAATGAAAATCAAGTGTCAAAATCCAATTCTTAACATCTTTAATACTATCTATATAAACTGGTCTTTTTTTCTTTACTGCAAACCAGAGAATACAATCATGTTCAAACCTCTTTTCAATGTCTTTTTCAATTTCATTAATTTTTTCCTGTTTTTCTTTATCGTTATTTTCTTCTTTTTTATATCCCTTTTTCTTCAAACGGTATTCTGTTTGGGCTAGAATATCATTGTTGACCTCCATATTGTTAATTGGACGCAGTGCATCAATATTTTCATTTTGCAATTCAATATTATGGTTTCTTAAAGTAACTGTGAAATTATTTAAAAAAGGGTTAAAATATTCTTGGATGTCTAACATAGTACCCATTTTAATACACTTTTGATAATATTTTTTGGGAATACCTGATATCTCTTCTCTTTCAATTAATGTTTTTGCATGACCTAATAGTAACGGATTTTTAATTAAATACTCTTGATAGCGTTCAATTAAATTTTGAAACTCAGATATTGTATGCCTGAAAACGTAAAATTTTATATTTACCCTATTACTTATCTCATCAATTAGTTCTGAAAGAGCTTTTGCTGCTTCATTTGAAGGATTATCATGTAAATCAAGTAAGGATAAAAGAAAATTTGTATCAATAAAGACTTTTAATATCGTTTGAGATCCTGCTAATTTGTAAATTTTGTCAATTGAGTTCTCTGGTAACTTAGTAGCTTCTATAAAGAAATAGGTTTTCAATAGATTTAATACATACTCTTTAATGTGTTGGTTTGGACTTTTGAAAAATTCCAATATGATGCTGGAAAATTCTTTTTCGTATTTGCTATATTTTTTAAAAAAGTCATTGTCATTGTCATTTTCATAGGTTATCTCACTTGTTGGGCTGCCTGTAATTATTTCATAGGTTTTTGCTCCTGTTTTTATTATTGTTGGGACGATTAGTTTATCAATAAAATCTTTCCATAATTCATCTAAGTCTGAAATTTTAATATCGTTCTTTGCAATTTTAGCGTTAACAAGACTAAAAAAATAATTCTTAGTTTCATCTTCAATATGCAAAAACCGCTTAAAGGTATTTTTATATTTTTCAAACTCTTTTTCTGCAAGACAAAATACTCCTTTATCAACTTTTATAACTTCCTTTGCCGATAAAAGGTTATCAAATGCTACTTGAAAATCTGTTTTATTAAAGCTAAAACTATTTGATAATGATATATGCTGATATAGTTCATCTATTTTTTTAGGAGCATTGTTTGATTTGCCGAAAAAAGATTTTATTATACTTTTTATTCCATTTTTATACCATCCAACTTCGTTGAGCTTAACATATTGAATTAAAGATCTAATATCATTTGTTTCCATTTTCTTTTCGTTATATCTTTTGTTATTATTTGATCACCTTACTACAATTAAGTAACTTACGTCCCTTAAGAACCGTACAAGCAACTTTACTCATAAATTTAACATTATTTTAATCGGTATTCGTGAGAACATTTTGCTTAGTTCACCGCATACGGCTCAAGCATTTTATAAGGCTTGTTTGTTGTAGCGTACCAGAATGTTACTTTTTGTTTTTTTACTCAACAAAAATACAGTTTTTTGTTTATTTATAGAAGATTTTTCTAATAATATCCTTTTCCTTTCGGATTCCTTTTTTTGTCTATGTCCGAAAACTGACCTTTTGAAAAATATCGGTTGTATATACACTAAGCTGTCTAAAACAAGCTAAATACATTAGTTTTAGTGAAATCTACAAAACGGTACGCAGGGTGGTGTGAGAGCTTTTCCCTGCCCAATATCGGGCGCGGGGCGGGCTACTCAATTGTGGCTATTCTTTTGTATTCATTATTTCTTTTATTCTATTTTCAAGTGTTTTTTTGTCGGGCAAATACAATTGATATTTAGCTACTGAAAGTTTATTTGATAGTGTTGCCGTTGCATATTCCACCATTATTTCATTATGTTCTTTTGTTAAAATTATTCCTATTGGTTCATTATCATCATCATTATTTTCTTCTTTTGCGAAGTAGTTCAAATACAAAGTCATCTGACTAATATCGTGATGTTTTACTTTTTTCGTTTTTAAATCAATTAACACAAAACATTTCAAAATATAATGATAAAAAACTAAATCAACATAATAATGAGTGTTGTCGAGTGTTATTCTGTATTGTCTGCCAATGAAAGCAAACCCTTTTCCTAATTCAAGTAAAAAACTCTGTAAATTATCCAATAGTTTTGTCTCTAAATCCGTTTCTGTAAAAAGGTTATTTTCAGGCAATCCTGCAAATTCAAAGATATAAGGATTTCTGATTAAGTCATCTTGTGTTTTTATCTTGTTCCCTTGTTTTGAAAGTTGTAGAATTTCGTCCTTATCCTTACTCAAAGCAATTCTTTGAAATAATGAAGTCTCTTTTTGCCTCTGTAATTCTGCGACTGTCCACCGTTCAAGCAAACATTGTTGTTGATAAAAATTCCGTTCTAATTCATCACCTATTGTTAGCAATTCAATATAATGAGACCAACTTAACTTATCTGAAACCATATTTTCAGAAGGATATAAAGCATAAAATTTTCTGATATTAAATAAATTAGTTCGGCTAAAACCTTTTCCGTATTTTCTACGTAAATCTTTTGATAAATTATTTATTAATTGTTTCCCATATTCAGCTTTCAATTTACCGGCTTGTTCAAATTCAATAATATACCTGCCAATTAACCAATATCCCTTAAGCATTTCAATATTCAATGCAGATTGTCCATTTGCTCGTGCGTGGTCAAAAATTTCTGAGATTTTATCAACTAACTTTTTGTATTTATTTTTTTGTAACTTATTCATTATTAACAACTACCAAAAAATCCAGATGCGTCTGGATTTTTTTAATTTCTATCAAAATTAGATATTTTTATTCATTTTCTTCGTAAATTTATTTTTTTCTCTTTCATCAGCATTTTTCAAATGATATTATATACTGCTAAAAGTTTTTCTTTTTAGTATTAGCCACAACGTACCGGGTGTAAAAGTTGTGCTATCTTTGCCATAGGCAAAGTTGGCAATTTACCCATTAGAGTAAATCGCCAAACATTGGGTTTATACCATGTGCGCGCCCTGCACGAGCAGCAGTGCACACTATTGTAATGTTGTTTGAAAATTTCAAAAATGCAAATAAAATTCAAACAAAACAATAGTTGTGTGAATTTTTTCTGGAGGGTGAAAGTCCCTTACACGCTTGGCTGACAAGCGTTACGCTTGCACGCTTAAAGAAAGCAGGCTATATGAGAACTTTTCCCTGCCCAATATCGGGCGGGCTACTTGATAGGCATTGCTATATGTTTATATTCTTGTTACCATACTGTTTTATGTCCAATCATTGCCATTAAAGAACTCATTTTTACAAAATCATAAGAAACCGGTTCGGAGGTTTTTGATGCAATTTTTGTCATTTCTTTCAAATCATCTGATAATTGTCCTAATGTCAATTCATTGGGATTTTCATAAGGATTGTATAGAACTTCACCCGGAATGGACCAATAATAATCAATAGGCTGTTCAATGTTTATTACTTTTCCTTCTTTCTTTCTTAATTCATCAATAAGAGCTTGTAGGGCTTGCTCTAATTGGTCAACATCTATTTTCATGATACTTGATTTAAGACTTTTACGATATTATTATAGAATGTTTGAATTTCTTTTTCAGATAAAATCAATAAAATTTCAGATGCTTCTCCTTTTGTAGCGTACCAGAATGGTACTTTTCGTTTTTTTACTCAACAAAGATACAATTTTTTGTTTATTTATAGAATATTTTTCTAATAATATCCTTTTCCTTTCGGATTCGGATTCCTCTTTTGGTCTATGTCCGAAAACTGACCTTTTGAAAAATATCGGTTGTATATACACTAAGCCACCTAAAACAAGCCGGATACATTAGTTTTAGTGAAATCTACAAAACGGTGCGTAGGATGGTGTGAGAGTCTCTCCCTTGCGAAGTATTGAAGCATGTTTTGGCAAGGGAGCATGCTTCCTTGTTTGTCGTCGTACACCCCCTTCGTTTTTGCTCCGATAGCGGCAACTATGTTTGAAAATGGAAAAAATGAACAATGATTTGGCATTTTTTTTGCCAGAGAAATTTATTAAGTTTTTTGAAAATGGCAAATTTCATTGTTGTTGTAAACATAAAAAATTTTCGCTGTACAAAAAGTAAGTTCACGAGATTTCTTTTTGCTGTATGCCTTGATTTTTACTATTTTTAGTCTCTTTCTTAAAAAATCTGAAGCAAGAAAGCTAAAATAATTCTTAGTTTTTTATAAATTTGTAGCGTTTTCGCAGTTTTTTTGTATTTTTAGGGATTATTCATAATAATGCAAATCTAAGAAACGTGATGGAAAAGAAAAATACTAAAATATTAGCTGTTGATGACTCTACGACCAATATAATTTTATTGGAAGGAATTTTAGAAGAAATAGGCTACCGGACAGAAACAGCTCCGAATGCAAAAGATGCGCTAAAAATGATAACCGCAGATCCGCCGGATTTAATCCTGTTAGATTTAATGATGCCTCGAATCAGCGGTTATAAGTTGCTCGAAAAAATAAGAAATATGGATAAGGTGAAACATATCCCGATAGTGATTGTTTCTGCCAAAACAGATGCCAAAAGTATAAAAATGGCAATGGATCTCGGTGCGACAGACTATATAAAAAAGCCTATCGACATCCAAAATTTTATAGATAGAATTGAAGCTATTCTTGCAAAAAACGCTTGATATGCTCCGACAAGCTGTCAAAACTTAATAATTTCTAACACAAAAAAAATCAGCTGAAGAAAAACATGAAAAATTATAAATTTGAAATAATACCGGAAAAAGATAAAAGCATCGGCACTTTTTTATTTCAGGGCGATTTGAATATTGAAAATATTAACGAGATTTATGAAAAAACAACTCGGAACTATACAGAATTTAACACTATCAACATAAAAGTTGAAAATGTAAGCGATATCGACTTGACATTCATACAGCTTATTTATTCTCTCTATAAAAGTTTGAAAACGCAAAAAAAATACTTAAATTTCCGGATAAATTTGCCGGACAATTTGCATGAACTTCTTGCAAACACCGGATTCAACAAATATGTAGAAGAAATCAAAAAATAATGATTGAAAAAACACTGTTGCACATAATGAATACTTGAAAACTATGGGAAAAACAATATTAATCGTTGACGATTCAGAAAGTATCCGTGAAGTTGTGCGTTTTACACTCGAAAACGCCGGCTATGCTGTTTTGGTTGCAGCAGATGGCAAAGACGCGCTGAAATTTCTTGACGGACGCGAAATCGATCTGCTGATAACAGACCTCCATATGCCAGAAATGGACGGAATAGAACTCATAAAAAATGTAAGAAATGATGATTCTTACAAAAGAATTCCTATCCTATTTCTGACAACAGAATCGCAAAAAGAGAAAAAAATGGAGGCAAAAACAGCCGGAGCTACCGGCTGGATTATCAAACCTTTTGTTCCTGCAAAATTGCTTGCCGCTTTAAATAAAGTAATCAGGTAACAATAGGATTCTTTTTTAGGTATAAATTGGCAAACTCAATTTTTTGTTTTATAAAAAAACAACAAATTTGGTAGAAAAATTTTGACAATGGATGAATTTCAAAAAAAATTTCTTGAAGAAGCAACAGATTTAATCAACGATTTAGAAGTTGCACTGCTGCGGATAGAGAAAAATCCTTCGGATAAAAAATTAATAGAAAAAATATTCAGAAACATGCACTCGCTCAAAGGAGGAGGAGCAATGTTTGGCTTTGAAAAAGTCAGTGAATTAACACACAACCTTGAGAATATCTATGATCTTGTCAGAAATGATAAATCAAAAATCAATAGAGAAATTCTTGACGTAACCCTTTTGGCTGTTGATCATCTGAAGAAATCACTCAATGCAGAAAATTCAAACACAAAAGAATTAGTTGAAGAACACAACTTTCTGTTGGGCGAAATAGAAAAAATACTATCGGCAGAAAAAGCAATGCCTGAAATTTTGGAGAATAAGGACAATCCCGAAGCGAAAAATCAAGAAGAAAAAAAGACATTCCACATCTATTTCGTTCCCAATCATGATATTTTTGACAACGGGACAAACCCTCTTTATCTTATTGATGAAATTCATACAATCGGAGATTGCAGTATTTTTACGCATTACAACAAAATACCGCAAATAGATGAGCTTCAACCAACAAACTGCTACTGCGCGTGGGATATTCTTTGTGCAACAAGTCAAGGCGTAGAGGCAATAAAAGATGTTTTTATGTTTGTTGAAGAAGAATGCCTGCTTGAAATTACGGAATTAAGCCGTAAAAACTTGCTTGTCGATAAGCAATTTTTGGCGTGGATCGAAGAAAATCAAGCACCCAAAGAAGGGTTTAATATCATAGAAATTCGGAATTTCTTAGAAAAAGAAAGAAAAAAAGCCGAGAATGTACAACAAACACAAACACCAAAGATAAAAAAGAGCGATAACAAAGAGCAGCTCTTGTCGTCAATACGAGTTTCGTCGGAGAAAATAGACCATTTGATGAATCTGGTAAGCGAATTGGTTACCACGCAAGCAAGCCTGAGCCTGTATGCCGAGAAAAACAAAACCAACGAACTCGTTCTTATTGCAGAAAACGTAGAAAACCTCACCCGCCAACTCCGAGATATAGCTTTCACCATCTCGTTGGTTCCGGTAGATACAATGATGACCCGATTTCAGCGTCTGATTCGCGATTTATCTACGGAATTTAACAAAGAGATACATTTTAATATCGAAGGAGCAGAAACCGAACTTGACAAAACCTTGATTCAAAGCCTGACCGAACCATTGATGCATATTATCCGAAATAGTGTCGATCACGGCATTGAATCTCCCCAAGAGAGAATCAGAAAAGGCAAAGAGGCGCAAGGAAGAATAGATTTTAAATCCTACTACTCCGGAGCAAGTGTACACATTGTCATTCGCGACGATGGAAAAGGAATAGATTTAGAGCAAATTCGCAAAAAAGCCATAGATAAAGGAATAATAACTCCGGAAACAATCCTTACGGAAAAAGAATTGATAAATTTGATTTTTCTTCCGGGTTTTTCTACCGCTAAGCTTGTAACAGATGTGTCCGGACGCGGCGTTGGCATGGACGTTGTGAAAAGAAAAATACATGAAATAAGAGGCGAGGTTGAGGTTGATTCGGTGGTAGATGTCGGTACTACAATTACCATAAAACTACCTTTGACCCTTTCGATTATCGACGGACTGCTTGTTTGTTTAGACCAAACGCGCTTTGTCATTCCGCTGAATGTCGTGAATAAAATTCATGAAATAGGACTTCAGCAAATGAAAGAAGCGTTTAACAATATTGTTGTTTTTGAAGACAAACAAATACCGTTTTATTATCTTCGAGACGAGTTTGAAATTTATACAGAAGCTCCGGAACAACAACAATTGGTAATTGTTAAATACGAAGACGTAAGCGTCGGGCTTGCCGTAGATTTAGTAATCGGAGAATATCAAGCCGTATTGAAGCCTCTGGGAAGGCATTACAGAAATCATGAAATAATATCCGGAGCTACAATTTTGGGAGATGGAACAATAGCTCTTGTTTTGGATACCAATAAAATAATAAAGCAATTCTCTCAGCAATTAAAGGAGGAATAATCATGGAAAATAGCCACATGAGATCCGGCAATTCATACCTTACATTTAAATTAGAAAAAGAGTATTTTGCTGTTCATGTCAGTAAAGTTTTAAATATCTTGGAGATGACTCCTATCACACATGTGCCAAAATCGCCGGAACACATGAAAGGAGTTACCAATTTGCGTGGCAGCGTATTGCCTGTTATTGACATCAGGATAAAACTCAATATGCAAGAAACAGAATATACGAACAATACCTGCATTTTGGTTTTAAATGTTTTGATTCAAGACGAATCGGTCGATGTCGGAGCATTGGTCGATAGCGTGCAGGAAGTTGTTGAAATGGAAGAGAAGAACATTATAGATCCGCCGAGTGTCGGCAGCAAATACAAATCGGAGTTTATTACCGGAATACTAAAAATAAAAGATAAATTTGTCATGCTGCTTGATGTCGATCGGGTATTTGCAACCAATGACGTTGTTACACTGAAAGAATCAGACGAACTTTAACCCCCCTGTGGAAACTTTGGTTTTTGCATTATAAGGATTTGAAAATAAAAACGATTGTCAGATGACAAGATTTACAAACATAGATTATCAAACACAGGAAGAATTCAGCTCGTATCTTACTTTTAAAATCGGGGAAGAATATTTTGCAGCTCATGTTTCAAAAGTGCTTGGCATATTAGAAGTTGTGAAACTCACGAAAATGCCCAATACGCCGCCTTATGTGCTGGGAGTAACAAATTTGCGCGGAAAAGTGTTGCCCGTCATTGATACACGGATAAAATTCAACATGTCGCCGATTCAAGTAAGCAAAGACACGTGTATTGTTGTGCTTGATATTAAATACGACGATCAAGAATTGCTTTTGGGCGCTCTTGTTGATGGTGTACACGAAGTTACCTCAGTCAATTTGGGAGATATTGTTTCGCCGCCCGAAATTGGAGGAAAATACAAGCAAGAGTATATTTTGGGCATGATTGAATCCGGCGATAAATATATCATGGTTTTGAATGTTGATAAGATTTTCTCGACTGAAAAAATTATTCGCATCATCGACCCGCTGTACGAAGAAATGCTGGGCAACAAAACGCCTAAAGAAGAAGACGAGATAGAAGAAAAAAACAAAGCAAACACAAAAGAAACGAAGGAAACGAGAGAAAAAGCAGCAGAAGATGAAACGAAAGCAATAGACCCGATAGACGAAGATCCTGAAGAGTGGATAGAACGAGAATTGTACGGAACGCAGGAAAACGAACTTGATGAAAATCTTGCAGAAAACAATATTCCGGAAAAAAAATCGGATAAGACACAAGACGAAGAGATGAATATTGAGCCGTCTGACGACGAGCTTGGAAAAGAAAACAAAGACATTTCGATAGATCAAAACAAAGAAAAAAAGCCTGTTGCAGAGCAAAAAGAAACAAAGGAAAAACAGCTTGCAGAAAGCGATGAAACCAAAACAGAACACGAAATTGAAAACCAAGAAAATCAGGCAAGCATAGCCGGTGTTGAAGAGAAAACAGAAGAAAAAAAGAGCGAGAGCGATAAAAACATGCAAGCGGACAAGGCGGAAGAGAAAAACAAACAGGAGGGGAAGAAGAACACGCAAGAAGAAAGTGCCGCAGACAAATTGCTGAAAAAAATATCAAGCAAAAAGAAAAAGAGAAAAAAGTAGAGCAATAGAAAAAGCCAAAAGAGTAAAAAAAAAGATATATCCAAAAGGGGATAATTATAAAAAAAATTATTTCAATGAATCAGGGAACAGACAAAAATACCAACTCATACTTAACTTTTGTTTTGGGCGAAGAATTTTATGCCACGCACGTAGATAAGGTGTTAAATATTTTGGAGATGGTGAGGATTACGAAAATGCCCAATTCTCCGTCGTACATGAAAGGGGTAATAAATTTACGCGGAAAAATTTTGCCTGTAATCGAAACAAGGCATCGCTTGAGAATGGAATCGGTTCCTGATACGCAAAATACGTGCATCATTGTAATGAGTATTGAAATTAACGATAAAAAAATTGAATTAGGAGCCATTGTCGATTCAGTTGTTGAAGTAATTGAAATTGATGATGAAGATATTTTGCCGGTACCGAATATCGGCAATAAATACCAAGCAAAAATTATTTCAGGCATGGTAAACAAAGGCGATTACTTCATTATGTTGTTAAATGCAAACAATCTGTTTTCTATTGAAGACATTATTTCAATGGAAATTTCCGGAGGTTGGGAAAAGGGAAAGTAAAAACGACTTTTTAGAGCAATATGGATTTAAAGAAAAATAGAGCTTATAGTAATCAGGAAGAGATATTTAAAGCGAGTTTGACACAGCACGATTTTAATAGGTTAAGTAGTTTTATTACCAGAGAATACGGCATTAAATTACCTCCGGAAAAAAAAGTAATGTTGCAAAGCCGACTACAAAAGCGGCTGCGAACGTTGAATATCTCATCGTATAAAAATTATATCGACTATGTTTTCAGCGAAAAAGGACGCATGGAAGAGATGATTCATATGATTGATGTGGTAACGACGAACAAAACCGACTTTTTCAGAGAAGCCAACCATTTTGCTTTTATTACAGAGCATCTGCTTCCTGAATTTGTTTCCGAAAGAGGAACTTATAGTCGTCTGAATGTATGGAGTGCCGGCTGTTCGACGGGCGAAGAACCCTATACCTTGGGAATGGTTTTCAGCGAATACGCCGAACAACAAGCCAACTTCGACTTTAAGATTTTTGCAACAGATTTGTCGTCAAAAGCATTGAAAACAGCAATAATGGCAATTTATCACGAAGATAGAGTCGGAGAAATGCCTTTGAGCTTAAAAAAGAAATACTTATTAAAGAGTAAAGATAAACAAAAAAGAACCGTTAGAATAGTACCGCATTTGCGCAAGAAAGTCTCTTATCAACGTTTGAATTTTATGGATTCAAACTATAACATAAATGAAAACTTTGACCTTATAATGTGTCGGAATGTTTTAATTTATTTTGAACGCGAAGTTCAAGAAAAAATAATAAACAAACTCAGTTTGTATTTGCGCTCCGGCGGATATTTTTTTCTGGGACATTCGGAATCAATCATGGGCTTGAACGTTCCGCTTGAGCAAGTTTGCCCTACGGTTTTTAAAAGAAAATAAGAAAAAAACAGCATCACAAAAAAAATAGAAATTTTAATGAGCATGCAGGAAGGAAAATATAAATTAAGCGATGAGGATTTGTTGAAAGAATTACACGACAGATTTAATCAAAAAAATGTAGCATTAGACGAATCCCGGAAATTGATGGAAGAGTTGAAAATTGTGAATAAGAAATTGGCAGAATCTGAAGCACTGAAAAGCCATTTTATCTCGAATATAACCAACGAAATCATCAATCCCTTTACGTCGATTTTAGGCTTGTCGAAAAGTATTTCTTCAGTAAAAGAAGGAAATTGGGATAAAGTCAAGGCAATGGCACGACTTATTCATACCGAAGCATTTAATCTTGATTTTCAGCTCAGGAATATATTTGCTGCCGCAGAAATAGAAGCCGGAGAAACAGTTCCTCAGATTCTGAATGTCTCGATCGTAGAGCTGATACAGAGTGTGATTGATTCCTTTGTGCCGGAAACCGATAAAAAGCAAATAGAAATGCAATTTTACGACCAAATCAGCCCGGAAAAAGGCAAAGACTTTTCTTTTCGTACCGATCCGGAAAAACTACAACTGATGCTTTCCAATTTGCTTGACAATGCCATAAAATTTAGCAGCGCAGTAAGTAAAATTATTATAAAAGCATGGTTGGTCGAAGAAACACTGTTTATTTCTGTGCGTGATTACGGAATAGGAATCTCAAAAGAAAACCAAAAAGTTATTTTCGACAGGTTTAAACGGCTCGATTCCGGCATCAACTCGCTAAACAGAGGACATGGCTTGGGATTGTCCATAAACAAAGCATTTCTCGATTTGCTCAACGGAACGATTGAAGTAACAAGCCAGAGAAAACAAGGCGCAAAATTTACCATCTCGATTCCTGAGTTTGAAGCGAATGTCGAGGACTATTCTTCAGACGGAAACGAGGTTTTCTTTGGTGATAATGAATTATTTTAAGGAATTATATAATGAACAATTCAACCCATTTTTTATATCCGGCAGCTTTGTTTGTGAGTGATAAACCATATTTAATAAGCACGATTCTTGGATCTTGCGTGGCAGTGTGCCTTTGGGATCCGGTTCTGAAGCTTGGCGGAATGAATCATTATATGCTTCCGTTTTGGAACGGACAAGGCTTGGCATCACCAAGACATGGAAATATAGCAATAGAAAAACTTATTGACAATGTGGTGGCACTCGGAAGCAATAAAAATACCTTGAAAGCAAAAATTTTTGGAGGAGCAGAAGTAATAAGTTCCAATATCAGCCAATTTCATATCGGCAAAAGAAATATTGAACTTGCAAAACAATTGCTTGAAGAATATAAAATCCCGATAGTAAGCTCAAGCACAGGAGGAAAACAAGGACGTAAGATCATTTTTAACACATTTACAGGCGAAGTATTGCAGAAATTTATAGGAAAACGATAAATTTAAGGAAAACCCGAATGAAAAAAATAAGAGTTCTGATAGTAGATGATTCTGCCGTAGTGCGTCAAGCATTATCAAGTATTCTTAGCACTGACCCTCAGATTGAAATCATGGGCACTGCTTCAGACCCTTTTATTGCTGCCCGAAAAATTCGCAATGAAATTCCTGATGTGATAACATTGGATATTGAAATGCCGAGAATGGACGGACTCACATTTTTACGAAAAATAATGACACAATATCCGATGCCCGTTGTCGTCATTTCCAGCCTGACCCAAAAAGGAACCGAAACCGCCCTTAAAGCCCTTGAATACGGTGCAATTGAAATTATCAGCAAACCTCAAATGCACACAAAAGCATTTATTGAAGAATCGAAAATAAAACTATGCGATGCCGTAAGAGCCGCAGCCATATCGAAATTAGAAAGAAAAAAAGTCATACGTCGCACGCCAACACCAATAAAAGTAGCTCCCAAATTATCGGCAGACGCTGTTTTGCCCAAAGCAAATCCGGCACAAAGCATGATCAAAACAACAGATTATGTTGTTGCTGTTGGGGCATCGACCGGTGGAACCGAAGCATTAAGAGTGTTTTTAGAAGCACTTCCTTTAGATTGTCCGGGAATTGTAATCGTACAACATATGCCTGAGATGTTTACAAAATCGTTTGCAATGCGCCTTAATGATATTTGCAAGATTGGAGTGAAAGAAGCAGAAAATGGCGATCCTGTTTTAAGAGGCAGAGCCTTGATTGCGCCCGGCAACAAACACATTTTGCTAAAACGCAGTGGTGCAAAATATTATGTCGAAGTGAAAGAAGGACCGCTTGTGAACAGACACCGCCCCTCTGTCGATGTCTTGTTTCGCTCTACGGCAAAATATGCCGGACGAAATGCCATTGGCATCATCATGACAGGAATGGGCGACGACGGTGCAAAAGGACTTTTAGAAATGAAAGAAAACGGTGCAAAAACAATAGCCCAAGACGAAAAATCATGCGTCGTTTTCGGAATGCCCAAAGAAGCAATCAAACTGGGTGCATCGGATAAAATTTTACCTCTCAAGGAAATTTCAAAGCACATTATGAATTTATAAAGCACGAATCTGCCCCCCAAAAAACACACACACAAAACGCAGAAACAACAACGTCTTTACAACACTTCGTTAAAATTAAGAGTTGAGAGTTTAATATAATGATAATCACGTTGTTATGATGTTTTTGTGAAATGTCAACATAAGCTGCTTATTATACCATTTGAACCGTAAATTATCGCATATGAATGGAGTGAAATAAGCCACCTCATCGTTATAAAGCCTAGCTATAACTGCATCTATACCTGTGTTT